>Ga0187881_10000049_pt1 | contig 136808 bp, 156 predicted proteins | sample June2016WEW_19_1_2_FD_133017 | JGI IMG/M metagenome (GOLD analysis project Ga0187881, IMG submission 133017) | Peatland microbial communities from SPRUCE experiment site at the Marcell Experimental Forest, Minnesota, USA - June2016WEW_19_100 | ecosystem: Environmental > Terrestrial > Soil >... | reverse complement strand
CGCTGGCTATCGAGGAGTTATTAGAAGAGAAGCTGCCGCCCGTGAAGCCCGCGGGAGCCGAGGCGATGCTCGTCCCGCCGACCGTGATCGTGGAAGGCGTGAGGGTGACGGTATTGCTTGAGGTGGGGCAGGAGGGCGGCGTGGTCACGGTCACCGTTAGCGTTGTCGTGCCGACGGAGCTGCCGGAGGGGTCCTGCCCCGTGACCACGATCGTATAAGTGCCGCTCACGACGTTGGAAAGAGAAATGCTGCCATCCCCTTGAGAACTTTGAGTCAAGGCAGAACGAGGAGAAATCAAAACGAAGCCTAGCACTACGAGAGCGGCGGCAATGAGAACAAAATGCCTTTTATCCATTGAGTACATTATAGCATTGTAAACGGCCCGCAGAGGTGTGCATAAAACAAGGCGGATGGGACAATGCCGATTGCGTCATCGCCCGACAGTAACGGGGCGGCCACCTTGCGATACGCGCCACCGCCTGTGTCCGGTTCGTATCTCTTCCTTTTCCGCAGGCATGAAATGGCCGGTCAATAAATCCGGCCGCGTTCAACCGTCCTTGTGCCCCCGTTCGGTCTCCGGTGGGGTATTCCCGATTGCTGCAAGTACTCCAAAACCCTCAAGAGCGTACTCAATTACATGCTCATTGTTTTCGCCGATGATCGCGATAAGCCTACACGTGTTTTCCGCATTGAAGTTCCAATGCGGTCACGCGGCGATCAATGCCGCGCATCCAGTCAAACATCCGCGTTTCAAAATCGTCAAAGCGGCGGAGGAGGGTGGTTTCCACGGAGAGGAGCCCCTTCGCAAGGTCCTCTTTGGTGGCATATTTCTTCATCTCCTCGCGGATGGACGAAGATTCCGCGGCAAGCTTGTCAATCTTCTCGTGTATCGCGGCGAACTCAAGTTGGCACGCGGCCGCCATTTGGTCAATCGTCATAATGTCATCGTAAGGGAGCGCCCCCAATTGTCAAAGGTTCTTTAATGATTTTTTAATCTCATCCCGCGGGAAATTGGAATGTTTTTTGCGATCTCGGTGATGAGCGACGTTTGGCGCGTACCTCGTTTTCTCCAGCGTGCCGTGAACGCCTTTGATGAGATCATCCCGCGCATAACACTCCTTTCCGGTAACCCACGCGTAGGCCTGATGGTGTGAATCAAGCGCGACAGCAATTTTTGAATCAAGATTTACGCGATAGGCGAAAAAGTCGGTTATTTTTTCGGGAAACTCAAATACGATTTCCCGCAGGAATTCCAGTTTCGCCGGCGGAATTAAAAATCCCGTTTCCTCGCGCACCTCCCGGATGACGGCCTCTTTTTCGGTTTCTCCTTGCTCAACCCCGCCGGCCGGCAAGCCCCACTTTCCGCCTTGATGTTCTTCGGGGCGCCGCTGCAATATCAAAAACTGGCCCTCGTGTTCAAGGAAGCAACCGACCGCTTTGCTCTTGGGTTTTTCTCCGGCACTCGACATATGTCTGTATAGCGAGGCCTTACAACCGAACTGCCCTCATAATCATCCGGGCCGCTGACTTCGGGGTAATGCTTGTGGTGTTGATCACAATGCTTTTCGCGAACGGTACGGACGCGTCCATGCGGTATCTGACTCGCAGCTTTTGTAGGGCCCTGTAACTTCTCAACTTTTTGAATGTTTTCCTTGCGGTGGCCGTGATGCGTTTTCGGAGCGCCGCATCAGAAGCGGAAAATTTTACGAAATAAGTTTTTCCGCCCGCGCTCTTAACGATACGGCTCATTCTTTTAAGAAGGGCATCATCGTCTTTGCCGCCGAGGGTCTCAACGCCGTAGGCGAACGTGACAATCATTCCCGGTACGCTACTTCTCGCCGCCGCCCTGATGGTTGAAAGGCGGACTGCTTCCGACAATGCGGCATATTCTTTGGTGCCAAGAGGGAAGATGGATGATGCAAGATCGGCAACGAGATGATTGTGGAAAAGGGGATAGCCGGTCAGCGCCGACAATTCTTTCGCCACCGTCAATTTTCCCGTTGCCGGAGGCCCATAAAGGATTAAAAGCTTCATGGTTTCAGTTTAGCAGAATAAGCGCGTAAACGGCGGACGTAGCTAACATTGAGCGCGACGGCGATATATTTAACTTATTGTATGAGATTTTGGTGTGGCTGCTAACGTTGATGTTTTAGAAAGATTTGTTTAGAGTTACGCTTAATGACCCGCCAAGCGATTGACGAAGAAAAATATTACAAAAGAATAAAAAATTTAAATATTGCCCATTATGCGGGTGAAACCTCGTACTATGCGGCAGCACCTCTTCGTAAGGTTGAGAGGAAAATATTAGACGATCTCCCTCGCGGCGCAAAGATCCTTGATCTCGGTTGCGGATCGGGAAGGTTTTCAGTGAACGCCGCGCTGCACGGATTTAATGTGACAGGGATAGATATAACGCCTCAGGCCGTACAGGAGGCAAAGAAAAAAGCATTTAATGAGGGTGCCCGGGATGCGAAGTTTATTGAGGGGGACATGACTGCCATCCCATTTCCGGACGAATTTTTTGATTATGTGTTTTGCCCGAGATTTTCCATTAACGCCGTAGCAACGTTTGCAAAGAGGAAAAAGGCAATAGCTGAAATGTTAAGAGTCATAAAACCGAACGGTATTGTTTTTGTGGAAAGTTTCAATAAACTATACGTTGGCCGCGGTCTCCTTGTGCCACTAAAGAATATCCTGCGGGACATCTGGCGACGGCTAATGATGGTGGGTTGTAAGTTGTTTGGAAAAGAATATTCAAACCTCTTGCCGGGCGATATTGTGTATAAAAACAATAAAGTTTTAGGGGCTCCCGACGGCTATGCTCATCTGCCGACAATCTTCGAGCTAAAGAGCATGATCCCTGACGACAATAAGGTGGCAGCCAATTTCTTCTCAATTCCTCAAGTTGTCGGCAACATAAAGGGATGTGACCCATTCAAATTCTTCCGTTATTCAATTTGGGTGGTATTAGCAAAGAAATAAAATGGTTTGACAGGACACCGTCTTCGTGCTTTTATAGATTTATAGTTCATAAACATCTGAATATTGGCTAGAAGGAGGATCCCCATGATGCTTTTTGAGCAGACGCTTGTTATAGTAAAACCGGACGGCATCGCTAAGGGCTTGGTTGGGGAAATCCTCCTTAACCTAAGCCTGAACGGCCTGAGAGTGACCGACAGCGTTCGGATGCAGCTTCCCCAGCACCTAGTAGAGAAGTTGTATGGAGAGGAGCGAGAGGAAATTTATTTCACAGAGGTAGTCAATTGGGTTTCTTCGGGAACCGTCCTGCTGTTGAGGGTGGAAGGAATCGGAGCCGTCAGCAAAGTGAAATGGGATATTATTGGGCGATATCCTAACGGCATGCGGGGGAAGTATTCCGAGAATTGGATCAAGAATGTTGCTCACGTGCCGGATTCTTTGCGCTCAGCCGAACGCGAACTCTGTTTGATGGATGATCTCTTTAGGGAGGAGAGGATGAAAAACCAGAAGAACTTTCAAGGCAAGATGGTATTTGCACTCACGGGTATGAGCGAGTGTGGCAAGAGCACCGTGGGCAAGTACCTTGATTCGAGGGGCGTTAGGCGTCTCAAGATCGTACGCCTCTTTGGAAAGGTTAAGGAAAGACTAGCGCCAGATTCCAATGAGGACCTCAGGGGATGGGTGAACAAGGGCGAAGCAAGTGATCCATATGCCCTATGGGATGTCTTTCTCGATGAACTTCTCCAAGAGATGGAGACCCTCGAAACGTCTATGGCGTCCATTGAGAGCCTCTATGGAGGAGGACTGGGACTCTATCTGAGGCAGCGGCTGGCTGACCACTTCTGCATCGTCTACGTTGAAATTCCACTTGAGATACGCCTTCAGCGCCAGATGATTCGGGAAGGGCTTTCGGACTTCGGACAGGCGAAGTTGATTCTCCTGCCGCGCGATGAGATCAAAGCAAAATCAGGCATTCCAGCCCTTAAGGAGATTGCCGGAGAAGTCATCGACAACTCTGGCACTCTGGAAGATCTTTATGCCGCCGTTGATGCGATGATCGCACGCTACCGTTGCTGATCACCGGGAGTGAGACGAGGCCCTGTTCGAAATTTGCTTTCTCAGGGCCTCCGATTTTTATAATTAAAGGGGTTTTAGTAATATAGAACTGTGAATTTCAGTAGAGATGACAAAATCAAAAAGAAGGGGAACAGCATGATGCATGAATCAGCCGGAGGTTTTTTGTTTTTTCAGAGACCACAAGGCCATCGATTATATGTGGCGTTGCTTAAAAATTTGAGAGGGGAATACGTGATTCCGAAGGGACACCTTAAAAGGAGAGAGAGTCCGGAAGCTGCCGCAGTCAGGGAAGTTAAAGAAGAACTTTCATTAAATGTGAATCCGCAGCTTGTAGGCAAGGTAGGGATTAGTAACTATACCTTTACTCTTAGTGGAGATATCCTTTCTCACAAAAAGAGTGTTCATCTGTACGTGTTTTGTTCAACTAATAAAAAGAAAATTTTTCCCCTTAGGGCCGAGGAGTTCGTCGCGGCGAGGTGGCTTGCGTTTCAAGATGCTCTGAAAAAGATTACCTTTGATAGGGATAATCTGGTCGAGGCACGGCGCCTCTTTCTGCTCGACAGACACCCCTGCGGGGGTCCAAGATTGGACAGGGTTATTACAAGTGCGGTTAAAGCATTGAAAGGAACTCTTGCATCAAACTTGGCGGCTATCGTCATGACCGGAAGCGCTGCTAGAAAAGTATATCGCGATGGATGGAGCGATGTAGATCTGTTGTTAGTGGTAGAGAGAATGAATATCAAGACAAAGAACAATATTGCTGGAATGACAAGGAAGCTAGAGAGAAAAACCAAGATTCACTATGGCATCAATGTGGTCACTACAAAGGAAGTCGTACATCCCAATCTTCCTATTGTATCGTTGGATGGCAAGACGCTTCAGGCATTGGTGGAGCTGAAGCGCCATCCTGACAGGCTTGTATATGTAAAAAAGGGACGATTCAGCAAGTTCTATACTCCTACCGCAGAGGAAGCTAGAGAGTACAGCTTGGCAAACATCGGGATGTTCTTTAGAAAGAACAGGAGAGATCTCACTGCTGCGGGGCGTTTTACTGCTGATGAGGCGATAGGACTGAAAGAAATACTTAAAGGAGAAATTAGGGCGTCTCTTACGATCGTTAAGTTGGCTATCCAATATTTCGGCGAGTACTCCGAGGAAACCCCCCTTCTGGATCAAGCGAGAAAAACTTTCGCCTCATACAACTTTACATTTCTAAAACTTGCTCAGGAAACGATCCAGAACTGGCACAATCTCAACGATAAAAAAGACATCTCTGAGCTAGTGATGCAAGCTGATCGTTTCATTGAGAAGTTCGGCGCATACGTATTTAGGAAGGTTGAGAGATTTAGTCGCAACCGAAGACACTCTACTTAGAAGAGGCGGTATAGGGATTCCGGATCCAGTGGGTCAAATTGAGCCAATATTGCGACGAAAGTCAAAAACAACAATTTGGTTTTCGGCGGATAAGTATTTGGATTTTTCGTCAGGGCATGGGAAAGAACTAAGTAGTCGTTTAGAGACAAGAAATCATCCGTCGCCTCATTCACCCACTTTTTCCTTTCAAATAATTTGATCTGAGTTATTTTGATAGGCCTGGTGATTTTTTGAGGAGATTTGATTTCGAATAGAAGTTTTGTGCCCGTATCCTTGAAGCTACGAATCTGAAAATGTTGCTCTAGGGTTTGGTGATGGTGGAAAAATAACGTGCCAATAAAATCGTTATAGTAAGGCTTGGCCAATTCCATAAAGGGTGGCATAAACCCCGCGTACTCGTTATCAATGAATTCTATCCCTTTGTTCACGATAATGTTCCCGTGGTGAGCATCGCCCTGACCCATGAGGGCGGTAACTAGCTCATGCTTTCGCGAAGAATATTTTTTTCTAATTGATTCAAAAATCTGATTTACCGTGGAGGGGAAGTTACATTTATTGATTGAGATGCGACGATCAAAATACTGCGATACATTGCCTTGTTTATTTCCGAAGAACTCCCCATATCTCTTCCCACATAGTCTTTCACGAAACAATTGGTTTGCCGGCAATTTGATATAGTCGTTATAACTCATTTTGATTGTTGGTTGAGAGTAAAGGACCCCAAGGAGTTTTTCCTTTCGTTGTTCAAGCTTGCAAAACGATTCAAATTCATTTTCATCTTTAATCTTGAGATATTTTTCGGCCATAAGTTTGCCCTGAACGTGTTCGAATAGAATCCATCCTGGAGAAAGTGATTTTCCGCGCGAGGTAACAATAATCTTTGGGGTAGGTAGAAATTTTTCAATGAAGCGAATCCCCGCTATTTCTTGGTTAGTGCGATTCTTTTCTTCAAATTTAAGAAAATACATAGTAATTTTGTTTTTGGCAGAAACCACCTTGATCAGAAAACTATCTGCATCGGAGCCGTAGATTTTGGTTACCCTCTCAATATTAATCACCTTGGCGTTTAGGGCTTTCTCTATTTCAGCCAATGGTGCGGGAGCGATCATTTCGTCATATCGACCAGCTTAAATACGCGCTGGTTTAATTCTTCTATTTCATCTATACCTACACCTGCGTTAGCGAGACATACTAGCTCTGAGCTAACGGTTGTTCCGAAAAAAGCTGGATTATCGCTGCCCAAAACGATCGGAACGTTGGAGTTGATAAACTTTTTAATCGGATGTTTCGTTATGTCACTTATGGCGCCGGTTTTTAAATTTGACATCAGCGACGCTTCTAAAATTATGTTGTTCTCAATAAAAGAATTTATTATGCTTTCGTCTTCGTTGACTGCGATAGCGTGAGCAATTCTCCGAGGATTCATTGTAATCGCGTCTTTTAATGAGTTGCACAGACCCATGTATTCACCGGCATGGATGCTTACGGGGATGTTTTCGGAAGCCAATTGCAGGAAAGGCCTAATAAAATCTGATGTCTGGAACATTCTTTCGTCACCATTAAGGTCGATACACACTCTCCAGCTCTCGGGCGTCGCGTTAAATACGTCTTTTACAATGGCAACTGAATCAGGGCCATCTTTTCGGTTTACGCCGAATTTTACTTTGCTCGTGATTCCGAGAGTATCTCCATGTGCAAAACCATTTTTAATTGATACGACGATATCTTGGCTTGTCATGCCGCGACGCACCATGCCTGCTGGGTTTATTGTAAACTCAACGTACGCAACATTATCTTCTGCCTCGCGCGTCAATATAATTTTAATTGCCTCGGAAAGGCCCTCCGCGGTGGAGGTTATCTCTTTTGCTGCTGACCAAATTACTGGATCATAAAATTTCATATGTTCCTCAAGCGGTTCGTATTGGGCTATATCGCGATGAGCGATCTTTGCCAGACGTCTTAGGTCTCGTGGTCTGAGAGAACCGGTTATGTGCAAATGGCAATTCGCCTTTCTAAGGGACTTAAAATATTCTAAGTTCTTTTTCATGGGACTTCTTTGAAGCTGCTTGTGCAGAATGTACTCGGATGGGAGTGCTTGATTATTGAAATGATTTTAGCACAATTTTCTAATCCGCGGCTTTTAAAAGGGGCCGAAAAGAATAGATCTGGTCGCCTGCGGCACCCGGGCCTATTTAGCAAAATCAGTCCCTTATTTTCTCTGCGAGCCGCGCCAACTTTTCATCATCGGCACGCTTGTAATCGTGCGACGAAATATAGCCCTCGTACGTCTCAAAATATTTATCAACGTTTGATTGACGCGGTTTCCATTCCGGCGTTTTCGTGCCATGCATGGGAAAAAGTTTCGCGTGCGTATGGTCAACGCCGAACCCTTCAAAAATCATGCCGGTCCGCCCGACGTCGTTGAGCTTCTCGTCCAAGAGCTTCGCGACTTTCTTTGCCGCCAAGACCAGCCCGACCAGTACCTCGTCGGGGAGATCAAAGGGATAGCTCGGAAAGTGTTCCTTCGTCGCCACCACCGAGAAGCCTTCGGTATTGGGGAAAATGGAGAGGAATGCCAAATGTTTTTCGTCTTCCCATATCGTGTGGGCGGGCGCCTCTCCCTTTGCTATTTTGCAGAAGATGCAGTCCATGGGTTTGTATGGTTAATGTACCATAAATTCGGCTTTTCCAATCGTTTGAACGATCGCTTGAGTTCGGTCCAGTCCAAACCTTGCGTTTTTACGCGGAAACTGGTATAGTATAGGTAGCTAACGGGTAGCCTTCGCTGATTGAGGGAACCCGGGCTGTAAGCTGAATATGAGGTCAGCCGTAGGAGGTTGACCAACAGGAGGGTAAGATGAATACAGAAAAGAAGTGCTTATTGGTGGTTCTGGTCAGCCTCCTAGGGCTGACCTTGACCAGTTGCGGCGGGGGAGGGACTACTCGGCAGCTGCCCCAGCCTAACATCGTTCTTTCTCCCATGACACTCACTTTCAACGCAATTATGGGAGGAACGGCACCGTCGGGGCAGACCCTGATGGTAGAGAACACCGGCACGGCCAGCTTAAATTGGACAGTGGCCGCCGGCCAGAGTTGGTGCTATGTGGCACCGACCTCTGGTAGTGTCGCCGTGGGTGGCAGCATTGCGCTCACGGTTACCGTGGCTGCTCCGGCAAGCGTCGGCACGTCGACCTGTACGGTCAGCGTCGCTGATCCCAACGCCGACAACAGCCCGCAGACCGCGACTGTGAAGTACGTGGTAAGCGCTGGTCCTTGTCCTACTACAGGCAATGTGGTGGTGCTCACGCCCGCCGTCATTACGGTGAATGGAACAAGCACCGCCTCGGCGCCCACGGGCTTCACGGGCGGCAGCTTCGTTTCCGGCAACACCGCGGTGGCCACCGTTTCTGGTACCACTGTGACTGGCGAAACACAAAGCAGCACTACCATCAGTGGCTCGGGTTGGACCTACGCCCCGAACGGGGTGACCGGCTGCAGCCTGAACGGGGCTACGCTCGTGGTGAACTTCAACCACCTCACATACCGTACTCCCCAAGTGGATGGCAAGAACGTTAACGACCAGGCAACGGCCGTGGCGGTTACCGCTCTTGGTGCGTTGCGCATTATGGCAGACGCTACCGCAACAAGTTGTGGGCTTGCACTTTACGACAACGCTCACAACTTGCTCGATAAGTGGAGCAACTCGCCGACGGCGTGCCAAATCAACCAAATAGTGATTAGCGCCGACGGCATGGTTGCCTACGCGGCGGGCTGGCAGCAATTGGATCCCAACAGCACCGCAACCCGCTCCGCAATGGTTTGGCAAGTTGGCTTGGCGAGCAACACACTCGATGTTCTCGCGCTCGCCGATTTCCAACTGCCTACCTCCGGGCCCGGCGTGCGCACCGAAGCAAAAACCATCAACATCCTTGGTTCCGCTCTCTATGTCGGAACGAACTCCGACTACCGCTTGCAGGATCCGCAAAGTGGCTGGTACAGCAGCGGCGGCTGGATAGTGGTTTTGAATTCCGCAAGCGGAGTAATGCAACAAGACCCGTTCGCGGTGAACGGCTATGATGACGACCCGAACTTCACAAATCCAGTAACCGGAGTCGCTATGTTCCCCGATCATCTCTGGACGATCGGCACGGGGGAAAAAGGCGGCAACCTGATACATGGTTGGGCCGAAGGCCCTTATTCGCTCACCGGCACGCCGCTTATGTCCGGGCAGGTTGCTGCCGGGAATCACAGTTACAATTGCCGGTTGTTCAACAGCGGGACCGGCCAGGTGTTGTGGGGATGTTCAACGTATTGGAGCGCCACGAACCAGGACTTCACCATTGCCGTCAATCCTGATAACCCCAGCAACTGGTCGCAGACCATTCTGTACGTCTGGTGGGGAGACAATGGCACCGGCACGGGCGCTTCAAGCGTAAACATTGCCATGAGTTCAATCCTGAATTTGGGAAGCCAGGTTGGACTCACGGTGGCAGGGTCATGCTCTCGCATTGGCAGCGCCGATCTCACGAAGACCGACGCCTGCGCCATCTCCGTTTCCGGTACCTCTCGTCCCGCACAGGAACTCTGGACGATGCGCGCGGACCAAACCAACACGCCCGGCGGATCCGTCACCGTCTGGAACGACCTCGCGTCGTACGCGGACCAGCAGGGCATTGTGCACTATGTCTTTGCGGGAACCGGCTCTGATGGTACGACTATGTGCGGCACCACAACTTGCACGCAGGCCGCGCTCGCAGATTGGACGCCATCACCGCAGTAACCGCGATAGCACACTGTTCTTTGATAATTGAGATTGAAGCTTCGGGCCCCTTCCTTTTGGTCGGGGCCCTTTGCTTTTGCAACCTTTTGCTTTTACTGGAACGGCGACGCGCCGCCGCTCAAGGGCCGGCCTTGTTGGCATAGACCATAGTTCAGCGTTCCAGTCCATCCCGCTGGCCCGTGCACACTACAAATCCAATCTAACGACGAATTTGTCGGCCCGATGTTTCTTATGTAATCGGAGATGTTCAGATTGCTCCCGGCCGGCACGGTGGTTGCGATGGATTGCACAAGATATGTGGTGTTCCACGACGCGGCGATGGCCGGTTCTATCAGATTCCACTTAATAGTGAAAGTTAACGTGCCGCCGTTCTGGAGCGTCCCCGCGCAGGAGGTGACAGAACACGCTTGGTTATAGTTGTTGTTTAAGTAAATGGTATAGCCGCTGTAACCCGAAGGGGCGCTGCCGGGAGATAGGGAATAGGTGCCGGGCGGCTGGTTGTTGTAGATGCCGGAGGTGCCCGAACAAAGGGGAGTGCCCTCGCAGGGGCCGCCGAGAGGGCCGACGAAGCCCCACGATGAGCTTAGTGGATTGCCCGCGGCATTCTGCGACAGCACAGAGATAGTGCCGCCCGTCACGGTGAAAACATAAGTGTCCGTTGGCGGTGGAGGGCATGTATAGCCCGAGTTTGTAAATGGACCTCCGCAGGAATCACCAATCGTCACGGTGAGCGTATAAACGCCCGGTGCCCAGCCGGAGGTATTCACCGTACCGGGCCCGAAACTATAACTATCTTCATTAGCGGGAGAGACGCTGGTGCATAGGCTGCTCGCAGGGCCCTGCGCAAGGGACCAATTTGGCAAAGCTGATCGAGCCACTACTGTGCCGGACGAATTTGTAATAGTGTATTGGTCCGATCCGATAGTTACCGGCGTACCGTAACTGAAATCGCCGCAGTTACACGACTGTTCGCCTCCCTGTGCGGTACCGGAAAACGTGAGCGTATTTGAACTGAAGGAACCGCTTACGGAGATTCCTGGGTCAAGTGTCCAAAAGGGCCCCGCTGGACATTTGTTTGTGCCAGCTAAGGCTGTATGCGTTGGCAGGGAGTTTGCCAGATACATTGCCACAAACGCACCGCCAACCCCCAGCGCGGCGAGCGCGCAAACACGCGCCGCCAAAACCGGAAACCAATCGAGATTTTTTTTCTTCTTCATTTTTTTATTTCACCATGGGATTCTCCGTCACCGCGTAACTCACGCTCACCTCGGACCCCGCGCCCTGCACTGCGATTGTAACATTCGCACTGGCCGATGACGAGGCATTTACGGCGTACAGGCCGCGCAGGTCGGGACGCGTGGTAAAGCGGTTCGTGACTGTCCAGCCGTGCGTCGGGAAGTACGCGAGGTAGTCGTTATAGATGCGTGCCACCGCGCTTGAGGAATTCCACTGCACGGTATACTGGTTCGTACTTGAGGAATAATTGACGGAGTAGCTGTTATTCACCTGCGCCCCGCTGTCCAAGATGAGATCTTGGGGGAAACCCGCAACCACCTGCCCCTGCAGGGCGTGGACGGGAGCGGGGCCGGTCGCCTGCGGCGAAGTCGGCCATGATGGCCCGTAGAGATACGCATACAGGATGATGGCCGCGAAGATTATGACCCCCACTATGATCAAAACCGCCGTCTTTTTCTCAAGCTTCATCGTTCCCTCTATTATACAACAAGCCGCTGTGGCGCAAAGCGACGCCTGTGGACAATGGTCTGTTGGCAAAGCCGCGCTCACAGCGCTTCGCACCGCCGCCATTACCCGACCCGTCGTTTCTCTAAAAACCGCAGCCGCCCATCGTGTTCATCAAGCCGCCCAGTTACGTTTTCAAATTCCCTGTTCCACTGCGTGGCGTATGCCGAAAGGTGCATGTCAACTTTATCAATCGCCACCGAGAGACGGTTGTCAACCTGCCCGATGGCATGCGAGAGGCGGCCGTCCACGGCGCGCAGTTCCTCTTTGGTCGCCATCCTTTCCTCAATATCCGCGAATCCCTTGTTCACCAAGCGGGCGAGGCCATCAATCGCCTCGGTAATTGCCGCGGTAAACGCCGCGGTCAGCGTTGCGGTAAGTTCCGTCTTAAGTTCCGTTTTCAGATTCGCCATCCCTTCTATGAACATAGCCTTCGTAACCGGTTCGTTGTTGCTGTCCATGTTCACAGTGTGATGCAACCCGCCGGAAAGTCAAAGGTTCTTTAATATTTTTTTAATCTCCAAAGTGCGCCCCCGGAGGGAGTCGAACCCCCACTTACTGCTTCGAAGGCAGTTGTGATATCCGTTTCACCACGAGGGCAAGCTATCGAATATTTTTATAGAGCATATCACGCCACTTCATAATTTTCCAGAATAATTCGCTTCCGCATGGTACACTTATTCCAATGAACGTCGCAATCGTTGTGTTTGAATTCATCGTCCTGCTTTTTTCGGCGGTGCTGCACGAGATCGCGCACGGTTATGAGGCGGAACGGCTGGGGGATCCCACGGCGCGGAACGCGGGACGCCTCACGCTCAATCCCTTGAAGCATCTGGATCCCTTCGGTTCGATTCTCCTGCCTATCTTCCTTTACATTGCCTCCGACGGAGCATTCTTTTTCGCCGCCGCGAAGCCGGTGCCCTATGATCCACGCAATCTTAAGAATCCGCGAACCGGCTCGGTCAAAATCGCGCTCGCGGGACCGGGAACAAACTTGCTCATCGCCGTGATCTTCGGGATTCTCGTTCGCATATTGAGCTATTTGCCCTTTGTCTCCGATGCATTTCTTTCCTTCCTTGGGGTCGTCGTGTTCATCAACGTCCTTCTCGGCATTTTCAACCTCGTTCCCATTCCGCCGCTGGACGGTTCGCGCGTGCTTTTCGCCGCGCTCCCGCAAACGCAGGCAACTTACCGCGTGATGTATTTCTTGGAACGCTGGGGGCTTTTCCTCGTCCTTATTTTCGTGTTCTTTGGATTCCAGCTCCTTATGCCGCTCGTCAATTTTCTTTTTCTTATTTTCACCGGCCAACCGCTCGGGTTGTGATGGTTCTGTTTTATGATATGATATAGTCGGTTTTTTTCTTGAATCGTTCTACTGGAGGTGAACGTGATACTGAATGGAAACGAGCTTCGTCTTGCCCGCGGCGGGAAAATAGTGGTCATTATGATCCCGCCGAGCGCTCTTGAGTTCCGTCGCGAACTCTTCACTGCCCTCGAACTTCTCCAGGTGGAGGAAGGAGAAAGGGCGATTGAATCCCTTTGTGCTACCAAGTTAAGTCGAAAAGGGGAGATGACGGTGGAAGTGTTCTTCGTGGGCGATCCGCCGATCCTACGCCATCTTTATCTGCAAAGACTCCTGGGTAGCGAACGCATTTTTATGCCGTTTTTGTTGCCGTGAGTTGGGCCGCAGTGTGTTGCCACGAGAGAGCCACTGCGGCTCCCTTTTTAAGGGGAGTCTCACTGCCTTGCTTGTTCTCCGTGGACATGAGGGGAATCTCACTGCTCGGCCGGTAAGACCGGCCTGCGCTTTGAGAACCCACGGTTCTCAACTTCTTTCCGACACGGGGAAACCTAAGGTTTCCCCGACCCCTTTCCTCGTTTGATTCCCCAAGAGAACAATAAGGAATAACGAATACTCTTAAAAGGGCATCTCGGAGCCACGGCGGTTTGAGACGACCTTTAGGTCGTCTGCCGTGGCGAGAGCGAGGTGCGTTTCCCCGCCGGAGGAAACGACACCGTCCCTTTTAAGAGTATTCGTTATTCCTGGTGGACCTGAGGGGAATCGAACCCCTATCTGCCGGATGCAAACCGGCTGCTCTGCCACTAAGCTACAGGCCCTCCTTTGTCAATCTCATTGTAATAGCGCTTGACAGAAAATGAAAGATGGGGTAATTTGTTATTAAACCAAGGACAAACGCTCGCGGAGTGGGTTTTCCTCTCCTTTGTGTGCGCACACTCGTACAGCACACTTCTGGATTCCCACTCCGCGCGGCGGAATCATATCACCCCGCCCCACCACCAGCTTCATTCTTCATTCCTGGGGGCGGGGAATTCATTTTTTGTTGACACCTCGGGCCGTCTCCGCTACAATTGCTTAACGTATGCCGACCATCAGGCAACTGATCAAGAAGGGAAGGCAGCCCTTGAAGTCCAAGACCAAGGCGCCGGCTTTGTCGTTCTATTTTAATTCATTGAAGAACCGGCCGGTGGATTCCGGTTCACCCTTCAAGAGAGGGGTGTGTGTCAAAGTGTTCACAACGACGCCGAAGAAGCCGAACTCGGCGCTGCGGAAGGTGGCGCGCGTGCGGCTCACAAACGGCATGGAGATCACGGCGTATATTCCGGGCGAGGGCCACGCGCTCCAGGAGCACTCTATAGTAATGGTGCGCGGCGGCCGCGTGAAGGACCTTCCGGGCGTGCGGTACCACGTGGTGCGCGGGGTCCTGGACACGACCGGCGTCACAAATCGCAAACAGCAGCGGTCTAAGTATGGTATGAAAAAGCCGAAGGCATAGCTGGCCTGGTAACTAGTAACTAGGAAACCAATGAGAAAAAAGCGCGTTTATAAAAAATATCATAAGCCGGATGCCGTGCATGGGCGCGTGGAGCTCGGCCGGTTTATCAACTATGTGATGAGGGACGGGAAGAAGTCGGTGGCCGAGAGGGTAGTGTATGGTGCTCTGGAAAAAGTCAAAGCGGCGACCAAAGAAGACCCCGTCAAGGTATTTGAGAAAGCGATAGAGAATGCATCGCCGATGTTGGAGGTGGCGTCGCGGCGCGTGGGCGGCGCGAATTACCAGGTGCCGCGGGAGGTGCGTCCCGAACGGCGCTTCGTCCTTGCGGTTCGCTGGATCATCGGTGCGGCCCGCGCGAAAAAAGGGAAGCCGATGGCGGACAAACTTGCGGAAGAATTGATCGCTGCCGCAAAGAACGAAGGCGCCGCGATCAAAAAGAAACTGGACACGCACCGCATGGCCGAGGCCAACCGTGCCTTCGCGCACTTCGCACGATAATCCGCACCGAACCGCATGCCTCGACAATATCCTATTGAAAAGGTAAGAAACATCGGCATCATTGCCCATATTGATGCCGGAAAGACGACCGTCTCGGAGCGGGTGCTTTTTTATACGGGCGTTTCGCACAAGATCGGCGAGGTGCACACGGGGGACACCATAATGGATTGGATGGAGCAGGAGCGCGAGCGCGGCATCACGATCACCTCGGCCGCGACGACCGCGTTCTGGACGCCGACGTACCGCAATCACGACAAAAATTTTGAACATCGCATCAATTTGATAGATACGCCGGGACACATTGACTTCACGGTTGAGGTGAAGCGGTCGCTCCGCGTTTTGGACGGCGCGGTCGTCGTGTTTGACGGCGTCGCGGGCGTTGAACCGCAGTCGGAAACGAATTGGCGCTATGCGGACGAATACAATGTGCCGCGCATCTGCTTTATCAACAAACTTGATCGGATGGGCGCGAACTTTATGGGGAGTTTTCAATCAATTCTTGACCGGCTCACGCCGCATGCTATCCCGGTGCAGCTGCCGATCGGTTTGGAAGGGAATTTCAGGGGGATCGTGGACCTCCTTTTGAACAAGGCGTTTGGGTCTGAAGGCGAGCATGGCGAGAAGATAGTTGAAATCCCGATCCCGGACGAGATGAAGGCGGACATTGCGAAGCACCGCCACAAGCTGATTGAAAAAATTGCCGAAAACGACGACGGGGCGATGGCGGCGTATCTGGACGGAAAGGAGATTGGCATTGAGGAGCTTCGCCGCGTGCTGCGCAAGGCGGTGATCGCGAACAAAATCGTTCCGGTGTTCTGCGGCTCGGCCTTGAAGAACAAAGGGGTACAGTTCATATTGGATGCTGTTGTGGAGTATCTGCCGGCACCGACGGATTTGCCGCCGGTCACAGGCCATGATCTAAAAACGGGCGCGGAAATCACGCGCCACGCAAGCGACGAAGAACCGTTCTCGGCACTTGCGTTTAAGATCGCAACGGACCCCTACGTCGGCACACTCACGTATTTCAGGAATTATTCCGGCGTTTTGAGGCGCGGCTCGTATATTTTGAATGCGACCAAAGATAATCAGGAACGCATCGGGCGCGTGGTCCGCATGCATGCGAATGATCGCGAGGAGGTGGAGGAGGTCTATGCGGGCGAGATTGCGGCAATTGTCGGCCTCAAAAATACGACGACGGGGGACACACTCTGTGATCCTGATTCGCCAATCGTCTTGGAGCGCATCACTTTTCCCGAGCCCGTGATTGGCATTCGCATTGAACCGAAGACGAAGGTTGATCAGGAAAAGATGGGTACGGCCCTGCACCGGCTCGCCGAGGAGGACCCAACCTTCCGTGTGGCAGGGGATCCGGATACCGGCGAAACGATCATTTCCGGCATGGGCGAGCTGCATTTGGAGATCATTGTGGACCGCATGAAGCGGGAGTTTGGCGTGGAAGCAAATGTGGGTCGGCCTCAAGTTGCATACAAGGAAACAATCTTGGGTGAAGCGGAAGCGGAAGGAAAATACATCCGCCAATCCGGCGGGCGCGGACAATATGGCCATGTGTGGCTGCGCGTGAAACCGCTTGAACGCGGCACGGGGTTCGTATTTTTGGATGAGATCAAAGGAGGTATCATTCCCCATGAATTCATTCCGGCGACGGAGAAAGGAGTGAAGGAGGCCTTGGATAAAGGCATTCTCGCGCACTATCCGGTGACCGACGTTGAGGTGACTTTGTATGACGGTTCGTTCCATGAAGTGGACTCGTCGGAGGCGGCGTTCAAGATCGCGGGATCCATCGCGTTTCAGGAGGCCGCAAGGCGTGCGAAGCCGGTGATACTGGAGCCAATTATGAAATTGCAGGTGCTCGTCCCGCCGGATTTCTTGGGCGAAGTGACGGGCCAATTAAACTCAAAGCGCGGCCGCATTGAATCGCTTGGCGACCGGCCGGGGCTGAAGGTGATTGACGCGAAAGTCCCGCTTTCCGAAATGTTCGGCTACGCGACCGAGCTCCGCTCAATGTCGCAGGGACGCGGTTCGTTCACGATGGAATTTGATCACTATGAGCCGACGCCCAACAATGTGGCGCAGCTTATTATAGAGGGGAAGAAGCGCTAGCGCATGAGCGGTCGTTTCCTCCAGCGGGGAAACGCCGCTCGCCCTCGCTGCAACAGGCGACCTGAAGGTCGCCTCAAGCCGTTGTGGCTCCGGGATGCTCCAAAAACCAACGCTCATGCGCCGCTGCCTTTTTTGTTCGAATCCTGCCCCGTGCACGAAAATGACGCGGGCTACCTTTATGGGGTAGCCCTTGTTGTTGTTTCGGCAGAAACTCCCTTTCCGCTGAGGTGGGGCAGAAGCGTCTCGCTACACGATTCTGGCTGGTGTGTTCTCACTCAAAGCCTTCCGCAGGACCTTGTCAATGCCACGCATCTTGAAATAAATTGCTGCGGTTGCGAGGGCTGTTATGAGCAAGATGATGCTAGAAGCGATATAGCTAGGAAGCGAAAGGAGATGTGCTTTGGTGGAAAAATAGAAAGAACAAGGTGCGATGGGCGGAGCAAGAATCCACAGAGCGATGATAACTTTCTTGCAGGCCCGTCTCAGCTCACAGAGCTGCCAGATTCCTTTGATTTCAATAGGGGTCATCGGCTACCTCCGCAAGGGATGATGGCATATTCATACCGCAACGTCAATTGCCATAAGGAGTGTTCGAAGATCGTCCACTCCTGTGCGCAAAGATTTTTTATTTTGTTATAATTAAACCATGAACCGGAAAGGTTTTGGTGTTGTTGAGTTAGTGGTAGGAATTGTTTTTGGGATGATAATCGTTCTAATGGGTTTTTATTTTTATAATGAAAGTAAAACCGCCTCAATTCCAAATCCAGTTTCTGCAGAAACTGGCAGCTTAACTACGACACAGAAGGTCTCAACATCTACTGCTATGCCGACCGTGACAACAACTTCTTTTCAATATGGAGTTGCTGATTGCTCAAATTTAGCGACAAGCACATCCGTTTATGGCGACCCGGTGGTAACTAGTAGCTATAGTCTTTTTATAGCAACAAATACTTTTTCATCCCAAGAAGCCGGGATTTCCTTTTGTTATCCTTCATATTTAACCATTAGTTATCCAAGTCATGAGGCATGGCCTCGATTAAGAATCACTTGGCCATCGGGAGTAGGCATAAATTTAAGTTCGCCTCAAGGTGTTAATAGAAGCGGTACCCCTCTTCAAAATGTGTTGTCATGGTGCTTGGCCGGAGCAACCGATGCATGTATTCCTCCTCAAAATTATCAAATGATTCATGGAATCAATGAAAATGGTCTGGACTATTATCTTTTCTGGTCAGATCACGAAGGCGCTCAAGGTATCTTTGCGAGCAACACCGGCCCCTTCGCCTATATCGCAACGCCGAATAATCCAACATTATTTGATCCCTCGAACATCGACAGGGGAACATTCACCCCTTCAGAGCTGAGGGACTTAATAGTCATACTCAATACATTCACCACCTCAAAGCCTTTATAGCGTCATATCAGACCACAAAATCGTTCGAACATCGTCCAGGCCCCTGCGCAAAAAACAGAAAGGCTCCCGAACAGCAGGATATCCTTTCTGTGGGAGCCGACGTGATTTACCCACTCCGTTTAGTGCGCTAGGTTCTGATAGTGTAAGATCATTGCCCTACACCCTTCAATCACTGCGTAGAGAAAAAGCGAAGCGCAGAACAACGAGAAAATCGCTCCCCGCCAGTTCTTCTTCCTGAAGGACATAATGGCGCGTATGCTCAACAGGAAGAAGCAAACCACCATGCAGGCCAACGCGATCCAATGATGATAACTCATAGCACTCCTTATGGGCTGTCGAATTCGTTCGGATACTGACCATACATAGTATAACCGAAATATCTATATTTGTCAAATCTTGGCAAAATAGGCTTGTTTCTGGCTAATAGCCAGGATCGTTCGAAGATCGTCCAGGTCCGTGTGCAGCACTTTCCTTTGTGGTATACTTTAGAAAAAGAGCTATCCATGGCGGAAGATTATAAGGCGAAATTGAACGATCTTTTGACGACGTGCGCGAAGCAGAGCGCTTCCGATTTGCACCTCGCGGTCGGACGGCGGCCAACGTTGCGCATGGACGGGGCCCTTGTGCCGCTTCAGAAAGAGTCTGTTATGACGCCCGAGGCGGCGGAAGGCATCATTTCGGAGCTCACGAGCGCCGAGCAGAAGGAGAAACTTGTTGTCCAGCGGCAGCTTGACTTCGCCTATAGTTTTGAGGACAAGGCGCGGTTCCGCGTGAATGTCTATTACCAGCGCGGCTACCTCGCGGCAGCGCTACGCCTCGTGCCCGCACGCATCAGGACGATTGAGGAGCTGAACCTCCCGCCCCTCCTCCACGATTTCAGCAAACTGTCGCAGGGGTTCATCCTCGCCGTAGGTCCCGCGGGACACGGAAAGTCATCAACGCTCGCGGCAGTCCTTGACGAAGTGAACCACACCCGGGCCGACCACATCATTACCATTGAGGATCCGGTTGAATATCTTTTTACGCAGGACAAGTGCATCGTTTCACAGCGTGAAATAGGAAGCGATGCGGTGAGCTTTCATAGCGCCCTGCGCACCGTGCTGCGGCAGGACCCGGACGTCATCATGATCGGCGAAATGCGCGACGCCGTTTCCATTGCTACCGCGATGACAGCGGCGGAGACAGGACACTTGGTGTTTTCCACGCTGCACACGAACTCCGCATCGCAGACGATTGATCGCATTATTGACTCTTTTCCGGCCGAGCAGCAGGGGCAGGTGACCTCCCAGCTCGCGGCAACCTTGGTCGCGATCGTCTCCGAGCGTCTCTTGCCGAGGATCTCCGGCGGCCGCATCCCGTCCATGGAAATTATGATCGTGAATCCGGCCATCCGGAACCTTATCCGCGAGCGGAAAACGTATCAAGTTGATCTTGTGATCGAGACTTCGTTGCAGGAGGGCATGGTGACGCTGAACCGCTCGCTCGCGAATCTCGTAAAAAACAAGGAAGTAACGCTCGAGAATGCCGAGCTCTATTCATTGAATCCGGCGGAGCTTCGGATTCTTCTTGAACGGACGTAATAATGAGATTTAAGTACCAGGCCAAAACCAAGGAGGGGGAGACGCAGGTCGGGTTCGTAGAAGCAGGGAACCGCGATGGCGCCGTGAGTATCCTCACGGGCCACGATCTCTTTATTTTGAGCGTGGAACCCGAAGGAAAGATAGGTCTCATTGACCGAGCCTCCGCATTATTGAACCGCGTTCGCCGCAAGGATATGATCGTCTTCACGCGCCAACTCGCGACGCTCCTTGAGGCAAGGGTTCCTTTGAATAATGCCCTGAAGACCCTCCGCGACCAGACGGCGAACAGAATTCTCAAAGATGTGGTTGCGCGGATCTCTGAAGATATTGACGCTGGCCTTTCATTTTCCCAGGCGATGGAGCGGCAAGGGGAAACATTCCCTGATTTTTACGTAGAGATGGTGCGGGCTGCGGAGGTGACCGGAAATATGAACGAAGTCACAGGATTCCTCGCCGATTATACCGAGAAGGAAGGGGCCCTCGTGAGCAAAGTGGTTTCGGCCCTCATTTATCCCGCTATCGTGGTCGCACTTTTTATCGTGGTCGCTTTCATCCTCGTCACCTTTGTGTTTCCGTCTATTGGGACGGTGTTTTCCCAGAATAATGTGCAACTGCCATGGTATACGCAGGCGCTCCTCGCGGTTGGGAATTTCATGGCGCAATGGTGGGTCGTCGTTGTGATCGCCGCGATCGTTCTTGCGGTGGTCCTCGCTGATTATCTTGGGACTGCCGAGGGGAAAGCGCTTCTGGATGATCTGAAGATCCGGTTGCCCATCGCGAAAAAAATATATCTTCCGGTCATCATGGCGCGCTTCGGGAATGCGGCGGCGCTTCTCGTCCGCGGCGGCATTCCCATCGCGCAGTCGCTTGAGATCATCAGCCACATGGTAGGGAACACGCTTTATAAAGATATCATCCACGACATTGCTGGCGACGTGCGTGAGGGAAAACTCCTTTCCGAAAGCATCGCGAGCCATCCAGGATTTTTTCCAACGGTCGTTTCCCAAATGGTTGCGGTAGGCGAGACGACCGGGAAAACCGAGGAAATGTTCGCTCGAGTTGCAAGCATTTATATGCGGGAAACCGATCTGGTTTCAAATAATCTCGTCGAACTCATTCAGCCCGTCTTGATAGTGGGGATGGGCATTATGGTCGGACTCCTTTTTGCCTCCATTCTTATTCCCATTTATAGCCTGTCAGTGAACATCCATTAGCCTTTCCCCATGGATTGGTTATCCACAGAGAACGCTTCGCCATTGTTGTTACAATAGAACTGATGGCTGGCAGAGAAAAACAAGGATTCACCCTCATCGAAATTCTGGTCGTCGTTGCCATTATTTCAATTTTGGCAACAGTGGTTTTGGTCGGTTTGGGCCCAACCCAGCAAACAGCGCGCGATGCGCGCAGACTATCCGACCTCCGGGAAGCGCAAAACGCCCTTGAGCTTTTCTATTATAAGTGTGGTTTCTACCCAGGCACTGCGTCCGGCGGTGTTTGCGCGCCGGGCAGTCCCGGCACCGATTGGAACGGTTTCACGAGTGCGCTGGGGAACGCAAACATTGGCGTTAGCGCGAGTTCAATACCATCTGACCCTAGCACAAATCGGACGTATGGGTACGCGTACAACGGGGGCAATACTACGTACGTGCTCGGCGCGGCGCTTGAGAACGCGAACAACAGCGTGCTGAATGGTTACAATGCGCCGGTTACCACTGGCTACAATTGGGTGCCGAACGGCGGCAGTGCAATCGCCCCGAATGCATCCTGCAGCGGGCAGCCTACGAATAACGGCAGCGGAGCTACCTATTGCATCTCGCTCTGACAGTTTTTTAGGGATGAGGTTTTGCGTCGCATGCGTGGTAGAATAGCATCATGCTCTCCTCCGCCATCCTTTTCCTCTGTGGCCTTGCGATCGGAAGCTTTGTGAACGTTCTCGCCTTGCGGTATGACGGCGGGCATTTTTTATTTGACCCGAAGGCGATTGGCGGCCGTTCGCACTGCCCCCACTGCGGGCGCACCCTCGGTTGGTCCGAACTCATCCCCGTCGCAAGCTTTTTCGTTCAACGGGGGAAGTGCAAGCACTGCGGGGCGCCCATCGGGCTTCACTACCCGCTTGTGGAATTACTTTCGGGGCTTGTTTTTGTGTTCGTGCCGCTCTGGCTTGGGGAAAATTTCTTCCTTTCGGCGCTTTGGATCGCGGCATTTGAAGCGTTGCTTCTCGTCGCCTACATTGATATCCGTCTCCAGATCGTACCGGACGAACTGAATGGCATGCTCGTGATCATTGCCATCTTGGCGGCCATTTTTTCCGTCGGGTATCTTGGCCCGGCGAACCATTCCTTTCTTGGCCCCTATGCGGCGCCGTTCGGTTTGCAGAATAGTTTTTGGGCAAGCCATCTTGCAGGCGCGCTCTTTGGCGGGGCATTTTTCGGCGTACTGGTTCTCATAACGCGCGGGAAGGGAATGGGGGTAGGCGACGTGAAGCTCGGCCTCGCGCTCGGCTTGCTTTTTGGCTGGCCGGACATTCTTCTTCTCTACGGATCGGCCTTTGTGATCGGCGCGCTCGTTGGCGTTGCGTTGCTTCTCGAAAAGAAGAAAACCATGAAAAGCGCCCTGCCCTTCGCGCCGTTCCTCGCGCTTGGGGCCGCTTCCATTTTTTTCTTCGGTGCCGCCGCTCTTGGATGGTATTTTCGTATAATAGGGTTATGAAGGGCTTCACCCTCATTGAACTCCTTGTCATCGTCGCGATCTCCGCGATGCTCTCGGCGATCGCCATAACCTATACGAGCATCGCGAGAAATCAAGTGGCGCTTTCGGTTGAAACCTCGAAGGTCGCCCAGTTTATTCTCCGCGCGAAAAGTCTTGCTATTGCAACCTATAACAGCGCCCCCGGCACCTGCGGATACGGGGCATCGTTTGATATCGCGAATAATGCCTATTCGCTCTTCGCCTACAACCCCGACCCCTCCAAATACAACGGTGCCGTTTCGCCCTGTCCGAGCGTAGCGTCTACCACCGCGCTGGGGATTTCTTCCGGCGAGATGGGACAGTATTCGCAGAGTTCTTGGGATGTTTCGCTCGCGAACGGCGTCCGCATGGAATCGGGAGGGAACGGCAACGATCTCGCGCTCGTGCTCTTCTCCCCGCCTGATCCCGCAGTTTTGATCAGCCGCGATGGCCAAAATTTTCTTGACCCCGCCTTGACCCAGAACATGACTTCAAAGGTCCATCTTGTCACTGCCGACGGTAGCGCATCAACAACGATTTCCGTGAATGCCGCAGGGCAGGTCAACTTTTGAACCGCATGAAAGCCCCGGACCGAAAAGGCCAGTCCCTTCTTGAAGCGATGATCGCCCTCGGCGTGCTTATGACGGGTTTTTTGGGCATTATGACGCTTCTCTCGCAGTCGTTTTTCTTAAGCCGTACCACCTCTGACAGGCTAACCGCGACCTATCTCGCTTCCGAGGGGATTGAGCTCGCGAAGAACCTCATTGACCACGACGTGTACGCGGGGAACGGCTGGGGAGCATGTTTCGCCATCCCCGTCGGCGGAAGCGGGGATTACGAGGTTGATTATGCGACATTGACGCAGGGCCAAAGCTGTCCTCCTGCCGCCTACGGCGGCAGGCATCTCATATTTGACCAAACGGCCCATCTCTACGGCTATAATTTCTCTAATGCTGCCGATGACCTCGTGGTGACCGGTTTCACGCGCGATGTCCGGGTCGCCGTGCCAGCGGCCTCACAAGGGAATGAGATTGTGGTTACCTCCATTGTCGGTTGGCCAAACGGGCAAACTATCATGCTGGAAGACCACTTTTATAATTGGCGTCCATGAAATCATGCCCATGAGAAAAGGATTCACTCTAATGGAATTGTTGGTTGCCATCGGCTTATTTTCCATCATCGTCGCGATTGCGGTGGGCGGGTTTACGAATGCGCTCCGCACGCAGCGTGAGGTCGCGGCGCTCATCGCCGCCCAATCGAATGCGGGTCTCGCCCTGGAGCAGATGGCACGCGAGATAAGAACCGGGTATTTTTTCTGCCACGACTCCTCCGGCGCGCTAACGTGCTCTTGTTCGCTCACTGGATTTGTATTGACTTGCTCCGATCTCAATTTTGAAAATGCGTCGGGCGCGGCGGTGGGGTATTCCCTCGTGGATAACGCCCTTGCGAGGAGCGAAAACGGCAGCCCGGCGCAGCCCATCACGAGCGGCAACGTCACCGTTCCGTATTTGGTCTTCACGCTGTTTGGGAATGCCGAAGGTGGTCAATGGAGTCCGCGCATTACGATCTCAATCGGCGTCGCGCCGAACTCTACCGATCCCACGCTGCGAAGCGATGTTCTTAATCTCCAAACGACCGTGAGCGCCCGTGGAGTGTTATAATCACTAAGATGAGAATGGAAACGGGGAGCGAAAGGAGCGGGCAAGCGATGCTCCTCGCGATCTTGGCGCTCGGAGGGGCGATTTTGGGCGCGACCACGATCGCGGGTTTTTTAATGCTCTACCAGATTAGGGCGACGACGGATTCGGAGAACTCGGCGAAGGCAGTCTTTGCGGCGGATTCGGGCGTAGAATGGGCGCTTTTCAGTTTTTATTGCGGGCCGACCGCGCGGTGCGCGGCTCCTCCCCCGCTTCCCGGGAATCCGCCGGGCACATTGGGGGATGGCGCAGTGGTTGACGTGACCTGCTACGACAGTTCCGGCGTTGCCACTACAACCTGTTATGCTACGACGACTGCCGCTGCCGCCTCGGCCATCGCAAAGGGTACCTCGCTTGACGCGAAGCGCGCCTTTTTCCTGGGCCTTGGAAACGCTCCTGCGGCAGCGCCGTAGTTCTAAACCACTTTCATATGGACAAAACCGAGGCCCGCGAGCGGATTGAACATTTAAAAAAGGTTATCAATCGGGAACGCTACCTTTACCACGTGCTTGATACGCAGGGCCTTTCCGACGCTGCGCTGGATTCGCTCAAAAAGGAGCTTTTTGATCTTGAACAGCAATTCCCGGACCTCGTAACGCCCGATTCGCCGACCCAGCGCGTGGCGGGAAAGCCGCTCAAGGAATTCGCGAAGGTGCGGCACGCGGAACGCATGACCTCTTTTAACGATGCGTTCTCCCCGGAGGACATGCGTGCGTGGTTCACGCGGCTCACGAATTATCTCGGATCCAGCACCACTTTTCGCGCAGGCGCGAAAAGTGGTGCTGGGCAGGCCCCATTCTATTGCGAGCTAAAAATAGACGGGCTCGCGATTGAGCTTGAATACGAGAACGGCATTTTCGTCCGCGGCTCCACGCGCGGCGACGGACTGATCGGCGAGGACGTCACGCAGAATCTCCGGACGGTGGAAGCGATCCCGCTCAAGCTTTTGGAGCCGGACGAAATAGCAGCGAATCTCAAAAAAACATCTCTTAGCCCGAAACCATACGTCCTAAACCCAAAGCACTTGATTGTCCGCGGCGAAGTGTTTCTTACAAAAAAGGAGTTTGTGAAGATGAACAAGGCGCAGGAGGAAAAAGGACTTAAACCCTACGCGAATCCGCGGAACGTCGCCGCCGGCTCCGTGCGCCAACTGGATCCCGCGATCACCGCGAGCCGACGCCTGGATTCGTTCCAATACGACATTGTCACGGACATTGGGCAAACGTATCACGAGGAAGCACACTTGCTTTTAAAAGCATTCGGATTCAAAGCCAATCCGAATAACAGGCCGGCGGAAACCATCGCCCAGATATTCGCGTTTCGGGACCATTGGGCGAAGCATCGCGAGAGGCTTGATTATGAAATTGACGGGACGGTTGTCATTGTGAACGATAATGCGACCTTTGCGCGGGCGGGGATCATCGGGAAGGCGCCGCGCGCCGCGATCGCATACAAATTCTCCCCGCGCGAAGCGACGACGGTGGTAGAGGACATAAAGGTGCAGGTTGGACGGACGGGGGCCCTGACACCGGTCGCGGTCATGCGGCCGGTCGCCGTGGGGGGCATCACGATCACGCATGCGACGCTTCACAACGCGGACGAGATCGCGCGGCTCGGCTTGAAAATTGGGGATACGGTGATCGTTTCGCGGGCGGGCGACGTGATACCGCAGGTGACGAAAGTGCTTACCGAACTCCGCACGGGGAAAGAAAAAGCGTTTCACATGCCCGAGCGCTGCCCGGTGGACGGTTCGCGGGTCGCGCGCGACGGCGCCATTCACCGTTGTTCGTCCAAGGATTGCGGCGCGAAACACCGTGAATTTCTCTACCATTTCGTTTCGCGCGGCGCGTTCAACATTGAGGGGCTTGGCCCGAAGATCATTGACCGATTCCTTGACGAGGGGCTTATCTCCGACGCCGCCGACATTTTCACGCTCGAGGAAGGGGATATCGCCGCCCTCGCACGATTCGGCGAAAAATCGGCGGAAAACATCGTCCAGGAAATCGCCGAGAAAAAGAAAGTACCGCTTGCGCGGTTCCTCTATGCCCTCGGCATTCTCCATGTCGGCGAGGAGACCGCCGTGCTGCTTGCGAAAAGTTTTGATTTCCCGCATGCAGCCGGTCGCGTGGCGATCAAAGACATTTTGAAAGTTTTTGAAAAGCTCTCGCTTGAAGACCTGCAAAAAGTGAAAGACATCGGGCCGAAGGTCGGGCAGAGCATTTATGACTGGTTCCGCGAGCCGCGCAATGTGAGATTCCTCACGCGGCTGGAAAAGGCAGGTGTTGAAGTTGAAGCCCAACCGCGGAGCGCGACGAGCGGTAAACTTGCAGGGAAGACGTTTGTTTTGACGGGCGGGTTGGAATCCATGAGCCGCGAAGCGGCGAAGGAAAAAATCCGCGAGCTTGGCGGCGAAGCGTCCGAGTCCGTGAGCAGGAAAACCGATTACGTGGTTGCGGGCTCCGAACCTGGATCAAAGTACGAGAAAGCAAAAAAACTCGGCGTGAAGACCATAGATGAGAAAGAATTTCTCGCGATGCTGAAGTAGCCCTCTCAAGACGGTTTGATTTATTGAGACAGGGGGTATAAGATTTTTGAGAAAGCATTGAAATTGCGGGCGTAGCTTAGCCTGGCAGAGCGTCCCCCTGTCACGGGGAAGGTCGTGGGTTCAAATCCCATCGCCCGCGCACCGATTTTAACCTTATAAATCAAGCTAGTTTTTGTGCGGGCGAACAGACACTAGAACTGGATTGTTCGAATCCTGTCCTGTGCGCAGTATCGTATACTGATTCCATGCCTCATATTCACGATAAAGTAGACTTCGTTGCCGATGTTTTTATCGTCAACAAAAATAAAGTTCTCTTGCGGAAACACGATAAACATAACATGTGGCTCAGCCCGGGTGGCCATATTGAACTGGATGAAGATCCGAATCAGGCAGCCATACGCGAAGTTAAAGAAGAGGTCGGATTAGACATATCATTGATCGGTAAAGCGAAAACATATTCCAACCCAAGAGATGGTAAAGACCTTATCGTGCCGAGATTTATGAACCGCCACCATGTGATCGATACCCATGAACATATTTCGATGGTCTATTTTGCGAAAACCGACAGCGTGGATATCAAGCAAGGAAAAACTGAGATAAGTGAAGAAATTCGGTGGTTTACCAAGGAAGAACTCGATGGCCCCAAATTTGGTATCAGTGAGAAGATACGATTTTATGCTAAAACGGCCTTAGATGAGTTGGGTCAGTAGAGCCGTTCGAAAATCGTCCAGGCCCGTGCGCAGCTTGACGTAGTAATCAGTTAGTGATATTATCTGCCGTGGAAGACTTTGTGAGAGGAGGCAGCTTATGAAGGGTGTATACGGAAATCTGGAGATCGGGGAGGTTCTAGAGTATCGAGGCTTGGGCAACGAAGGGAGTATCGTGCGAGTAAAAACCGGAGACACAGATGAACTTCCTGCGGCACTGGTCACCAATTATGATGTGAGGGAGGATATCAACCAGGCATATCTGCTCATGCAAATCATCGAGAACGTCCTCGGCGACACTTCGGGTCTCAGTCTGAAACTCGAAGGTGTGTACGACAATGGTGGGAATCGGTTGGAAGCTACCACTCGGTTCGCCAAGGAAGGAGACGACTGGCCCCAAGAAGAGGGAGAGCGAGCTTTCTTCCTTCGGTATGAAGTCACTTCGGCCATCTGATACCGTAAGCACGGCACAATTCCAGTCCGCTACTGAAAAGTAGCTCGCCGACCGAGAACGGTCTTTTTTATTTCCTCTGCGCCGTCAAAGGCATATCAATCACCGTCAAGCCGCTGCAACACAGGCCTGTTTTTGGCTAAAAGCCAGAATTGTTCGAAAATCGTCCAGGCCTGTGCACGAAATTTTTGATTACCTCAACTTACTAACGTTTAGAATACTAAGCTCAGGTAATGTGGGGATCGCAAGGGTGTACCATGCGATCCCCGATGGCAGTCCTCTTACTGCTCTTCAGTACGGGTATCCACCGCTACGAGCTTGCCGGCGCGATGGATAATCTTGAAATAGGGGTCAACGGGCAAATGAAAGAAAAGGCCGCCGTTGGGCTCGAACACTACGGTCATACTCCAGATAACCTCCCTGGCGCGGCGTAAGACAACCCTCTCTTCAATCTGGCGAGGAAACTCGTCGCTTGGGCGGGCGTATATCTTGAATGAAACGATGGTTGCCTGCTGGAGTCTTTCCAGTAACTTATCATTGGCCGATGTGCCGGGGGTGAGGCTAGACCCCATTTCTTTCATCTTTTTCGATTGGAGTTGTTCGTCAGAACGGTATTGCTGCCGCATGGATTCGCCACAATAGGCCGTTTCCATGACATATGCGGGAATCGAAAGGGCTTTGCGCAGACCCTCGGACTCCGCCAGTTGAGGATTAACCTCGACGATGAACCGCACTCTCTGTTTGACTGACATATTCTGTTTCTCCTTCGCGGCTAACTGGTTGTTGCCGGTACTGCAAGTATAATATCACGATAACTTTATTTTGTCAATCTTTTTCTAAGATTACTGTATCTATTGAAAAAGGCTATTATAATTTTCATCATGCAGATCGTAAAGCGAAAGTCATGTCTCATACCATGCTTTTTGAAGAACAAAGAGGTTTTTTTATCACTTCGCTCAAGAAACGCGCAACAATACCCTGATATCTATAGCTTTTGGGGTGGTGGTATTGAGGGGGGAGAGACACCAGAGGAAGCATTGGTAAGGGAAATCAGAGAAGAACTCAGCATCCTACCGACTTCCTATACTTATCTTGGCGTCCGCTACGACTCAATACCAAATGAAAAACATATCTTTTACTGCGAAGTGGACGACACGTTCAAGAGCACGATCGAAACGTATGAAGGACAGGGAGGAAGATGGTTCTCAAAAAACGAGGTTGAGAAAGAGGAGAAAATGATCGAAGAAGACCGGGCAATCGTTCTGGAAATACTCGATTTGATCATTGGGAGTAGATAAACTGATGTTCGGCTGATTTTGTTCGAAGATCGTCCAGGCCTGTGCGCTGTTGATGTGCGGTTATCGTTGTGCTAGAGTTTGCGTAGAATAAGACCTTACCCTTTAGGGGAAGGCATAATTGAGAGGTGAAGCATGAAGCAAAGGATAGTAACCTCGATTGATCGCCGGCTTATTCATCCTTCTGATCCCAGATTACAATCGCTGACCCAGGGAGGCGGCGCAATGCGGTCGGCGACGGAATTCGTTGCTCATCTGATACAGCTCTCCTCGGATCCGACGTACGGCCCAATAATCTCCAAATGCAATGATGAATATGCTGAATTGTTTGAAGAGGGGGAGCACAGGGCGGAAAGCCTACGAAAGACCTTGGCGTATTCACTCCTTGTGGTCTGTAATATCGCACCAGGGCGGAGTTCTCCGCGAAAAGGCTATTCCTACCTCAAGATCAATGTGGAATTCAGGCGCAACCGCATTGTCATCGGCAGCCTTCGGATAGTGGTTGACGAGTCTGGCGTTTGCTTTCTGATGGCGCAAAATGGTTTGGGTTTCGCCTCGGTTACTCTCTAGGGGGACCAATGAAGGACCCCACTAAGTGGAGTCATCACGGGAGGGGAGGGCGGAACTTGTTTCCCCCTCCTCTCACGACATTTTTAAACGACCCCACCGAAGGGCCTTTTTTATTTTCTTTGCGCCGTCAGGAGAAGAGTTCGAAAATCGTCCAGGCCCGTGCGCTTTCAAACATGGTAATGAAGACGCGTTTGCGCTCTTGAAATGCCGGCTGATTATTTTGCCAATCGGAAGTTTCGGTGATAACCTATGGGTAATGCGCCAATCGGAGCTTTTTACGAAGGTATCGCGGGCCGCGCCGAAGGACGAAGTGGCATTGAACGCCGAGCTCCTCACGCGCGGCGGGTTTATTTATAAAAATTCCGCGGGAGTGTACTCGTTCCTGCCGCTCGGCTGGAGAGTGATCCAGAAGATCGCGGGGATCATCCGCGAGGAGATGAACGCGATCGGCGGCCAGGAACTCTTTATGGCGGCGCTGCACGACAAGCGTTATTTGAAGGCGACGAAACGCTGGGACGTCGGCGTGGTGTTCAAAGTGGTCTCGGGCGGAAAGGATGCCGGCGAAAAAGAGCCTGGCTTCAACATCAGCTGGACGCACGAGGAGATCATGGCGGAGATCGGCACGAAGTACGTGAGTTCCTATAAAGATCTTCCGTTCGCGGCGTACCAGATCCAAACTAAATTTAGGAACGAGCCGCGCGCGAAGTCGGGGCTTTTGCGGGGCCGCGAGTTTTTAATGAAGGACCTCTACAGTTTCCATACGTCCGAGGAGGACCTCTTCAAATATTACGACCGCGTGGCCGCGGCGTATCAAAAGATCTTTGCGCGATGCGGTTTGAAGGCGTATTACACGCTTGCCGCGGGCGGCGATTTCACCGCAAGCAACACGCACGAGTTCCAGGTGGTCGCGGACGTCGGCGAAGATACGATTTATCTTTGCGAAAAATGCGAATATGCGGAAAACAAGGAGATTTCAAAGCTCACGGTTGGCGGTAAATGTCCGAAGTGCGGCACTGGCATACGCGAAGAAAAGGCGATTGAGGTCGGCAATATCTTCCCGCTCGGCACGAAATATTCCGAGGCGTTCAACCTTCAATTTGCCGATGAACAGGGAAGAAAAAAGTACGTAGTGATGGGGTCGTACGGCATCGGGCTTGGTCGCGTGATGGCTACGATCGTGGAGGTCATGAGCGACAAGAGCGGCATCGTCTGGCCCGCGAATGTCGCTCCGTTCCGTGTGCATCTCCTTGCCCTGAACGGCGCTAACGGCGATGCGGCGTACCGCGCTTTACAGGATGAAAAAATTGAAGTACTTTATGACGACAGGAGCCTCTCTGCGGGCGAAAAGTTCGCGGAAGCGGACCTCGTCGGCATCCCGTGGCGGTTGGTCGTGAGCCCTAAGCTTGGTACAAAAGTTGAGGTCAAGCGGCGCGGCGAAAATAACGCAGAGATTATGGATATCAAAGAAGTGACGAAAAAATTATCTGAAAATGGCCTTCTTCAATAACATTTTCAAAGACATCGGCGTTGACCTCGGGACGGCCAATACCCTTATCTATCTGAAGGGAAAGGGCATCGTGGTGAACGAGCCGTCGGTCGCGGCGGTGAATACAAAAACGAACCATATTCTCGCGGTGGGCGACGAAGCAAAGAAGATGCTCGGCCGGACGCCCGCGCACATCAATGTGGTGCGGCCGCTCGTGAACGGCGTGATCTCCGATTTTGAAATGACGGAAGAGATGTTGCGACATTTCCTGCGCCGGCCGCAGGCGAGCCCGATCACATCGTACCGGCGGGCGATCCTCTCGATTCCGAACAATTTGACGGAAGTGGAACGGAAATCGGTGGAGGACGCGGCGCTGAACGCGGGATGCTCAAAGGTGTATCTTGTGGAATCGCCCACGGCGGCGGCCTTGGGCGCGGGCTTGTCCATCATGGCTCCCGTTGCGAGCCTGATTGTGGACATCGGCGGCGGCACGACTGATGTCGCGGTCATTTCCATGGGAGGCACCGTGGTCGCGCGGACGCTCAAATTGGCGGGCGATCGGTTTAACGAAGATATCATGCATTTCGTGCGCGACGAGTTCCATTTGGCGATCGGCGAGCCGACGGCGGAGTTCGCGAAGATCGCGGTGGGATCGGCCATTCCGATGGATGAGCGGTTGGAGGTGCCGATCCGCGGCCGCGACATCACGAGCGGCTTGCCGCGCGAGATCAGTCTGAAAAACAATCATGCGCGCGTGGCGCTTGCGAAATCCCTTCGTGCCGTCACGGAGGCGGTACGGGAGGTGATTGAGGAAACGCCGCCGGAGCTTGCGGGGGATATCCTTCAGCAGGGTATCGCGCTTTGCGGCGGAGGCGCACTTCTCCGGGGGCTTGGGGAGCTTTTGGAAAAGGAAACCGGCGTTCCGGTCCGCATCGCGGAAGATCCGCTGACCTGCGTTGCGCGCGGCCTGGGGCAGATGGTGGACGATTTTGAAGCCCACCGCGAACTTTTGGATAATCCCTTGAAACCCTTGTCAATCAACCTTTAATTTTCTTCTAATGTGAAGAAGCGCGACGGATGGTCTCTCGTAGCATGCATTGTCATTTTGATCGTACTTGTGTTTCTCGCGCCGCAGTACGGCGCGCGCGTGCGGGCGTGGCTCGGTCCTCTTGCGGCGCCCCAAGCGATCAGTAGCATTCTCGTCGCGGAAAACGAGGAGTTGAAAGCCGAGCTTGCACAGCTCGCGCGCGTCGCCGCGCAATTGCCCAGTTCGTCGCCCGCGTACCTGCCCGCCATGGTGTATTCGCGCTATCCCTTTAATTTCAAAAATGAATTCCTTGTTGATGCGGGAGCGAACGAGGGCGTCGCGGAGGGCAAGGCAGTTGTGTTCCAGGGGATCCTCGTCGGCGTCGTCTTAAAAACGTTTCCTGACTCTTCGCTCATTCAGACGGTGTTTGATGGTAATTTTAAAATACCGGTGCGCGTCGGCGCGGCAGGGGATGACGGCTTGCTCACAGGCGGCGCATCTCCCAAGGTTGCTTCCGTGGCGAAAAGTGCCACGGTGCATGCGGGCGATATCGTCTATGCCGCGGCGGAGGGATTGCCGTACGGGCTTCCGGTCGCCGTTGTCCAAGGCACGAGCACGTCCGCAGACAATCTTTTTGAAGAAGCGGCCCTCACGTTCGCTTACGACGAGAACAGCATACAAGTCGTCGCCATCGCCCGATGACCCTAAAACTGCTCGCTGGCCTCGTGCTCCTGCTCATCGCGCTTGCGCTCCAGTTCTCGCTTGCCGCGGCGAACGTGTATTTTGATTTTTCTTTCGCCGCGCTCATTGCATTCTCGCTGGTATTCGGATTTTGGGAATTGGCATTCCTTGTCTTGGTCGCGGTCTTTATTATCAATTGGCAGCCGGCCGTGAGTGCGGAGATACTCGTGTTCGCATTGTTTCCTTTCGCAGTCTATTTTTTGCGCAATGCGTTCCGCTCGCAGCCGTGGTTTCTAAACCTCGTCGCGATCTTTCTCGGCTTCCTTGCGCTTGCCATCGCGGCTGCGCCCGCGGCGTTTTGGGCATCATGGCGGCTGTTTTTGCCGGATCTCGCGGCAGGTTGGCTTTTCGGCACGTGCGTTTTCTTCCTGCTCCACCAGTGGGGGAGGGATTAGCGTAGTGCCGTTGCCTATTTTTGCGATGGATTCTATGCTAAGAACCAATGAAGCAGGATCGTTTCCGCGAGGTCGCTTTTGAAGATTCGTTGCACGACGACTGGAGCCGCGATTTGGACGTGGCGGAGGTTCCCATCGGACGCCGGCCGTTTCTTTGGCTTGGGGCAGCCGTTTTTTGCATCGCGCTCGCGGTCGCGGCGCGGATTGTGTATCTCAACTGGGCAAGCGGTGCGTACTACGCGGCGCGGGCGGAAGACAACGTGGCGGAATATAAAATGGCGCCAGCGCCGCGCGGCACGATCTACGACCGCGAAGGCGACGTGCTCGCGGAAAGCAAGGCGGCGTTCGCGGCGGTGCTTGACACGCGCGCATACGTGAACGACGAGTCGCTTCGCGCGGATACCGCGCGCATCGCGCAAAGCGTGCTCGGCATTTCTTCGAGCGATTTCACAAACCTTGTGAATCAGGCCGCCGCGCAGGATTTCGCGACGCCGGTCGTTCTTGCGGAAAACCTTACACAAAACGAGCTTGTGAATCTCCAAGCAACAGACCTTACGACGATCAAAGTGGAGAGCGAATTCATCCGCGACTATTCTCAAGGGCCCGTGTTCTCTTCGGTTGTCGGCTATACGGGCCGCGTGAGCGGAAACGACCTAAAGGCAAACCCATCCTTAAATGGCGCCGATTTTATAGGCAAAATGGGCATTGAGGCGTACTACGACGATGCGTTGCGCGGAAAGCCCGGCGTGACAGTGCAATACAGGAATGCGCAAGGTGCGTTGCTCCGCGAAGAACGTGAGTCCACGCCGCAGGTCGGCGGCTCGCTTCATCTTACGATTGACGGGGGACTGCAGTCGTATTTCTATTCGCGCCTCGCAAGCGGTTTGCGGTCGCTCAAGAGGACCGTGGGCGTGGGCCTCGCGATAGATCCGCAGACGGGCGAAGTACTTTCGCTCATCAATCTTCCCGGTTTTGACAACAATGTATTCTCGCAATCCGGCGCCGGCGGGACGGCGGAGGAGATATCACGTTTGCTTTCTTCCTCCGACAAGCCGCTTTTCAACCGAGCCGTCGGCGGGTTTTACAATCCCGGTTCCACCGTGAAGCCCCTGGATGCCGTGGCGGCGCTCAAAGAAGGCGTGATTGACCCGCAGCGCGCCATCTTTTCTCCTGGCTATCTCCTTGTGCCGAATCCATACAATTCTTCAACGCCGAGCCGGTACTTGGATTGGCGTTATCAGGGAAGCGTAAACTTGGCGGCCGCTCTCGCGCAATCGTCGGACGTCTATTTCTATATCGTCGGTGGCGGTTCGCCGCCGGCAAGCACGCCGCTTTTGAACGATCCGAGCGACTACGGCGTTTCGGGCCTCGGCATTACCCGGTTGTATCAATGGTGGGAAACGTTCGGCCTCGGGAAGCCGACCGGCATTGATATGCCGGATGAAGCGGATGGATTCCTGCCCACGCCGGACTGGAAGCAGGAACGCATGGGAACGCCATGGCTCCTTGGGGATACCTATAATGTTTCCATCGGGCAGGGAGACCTGCTCGTGAACCCGCTCCAGCTTTTGGATTACATCGGCGCCATCGGCAATGGCGGGAAGATTTACCGGCCGTTTCTTAACGCCGCTTCCACTCCACAGGTCGCCGAGGATCTTACTGGTCTTCTTCCGCAGATACGGGAAGTGCAACAGGGGATGCGGGAAGGGGTAACGTCGCCGCAAGGGACGGCGTATTCGTTGCATGATTTGCCGATTGACGCGTGCGCGAAGACTGGCAGCGCGCAGGTAGCGAACAACCAGCAGGAGAACGCGTTTTTTGTGGGCTATATGCCGTGCGAGAATCCGCAGATTGCCCTCCTCGTCCTTATTGAAAATTCAAAGGAAGGAAGCTTGAATGCAGTGCCGATAGCAAAAGACGTTCTCAATTGGTATTATTGGAACAGGATCGTCGCGCAGCCGGCTCTCGGTTCGCCGAGCAGCACCCCCGGCGTCCACCAATAAATTTTCCATGAGTGAATTTCGCGAAGACCCCGTTTCCGGCGATTGGACCATTATTGCGCCCGGGCGCGCCAAGCGTCCGGAAGAACTTTTCACGCGCAGAGAGCCGCGTGAGATATCGCCCAAGCGCGGGTGTCCGTTCGAAGATCTAAAAAAATCTGGAAACTGGCCGCCAATTGCGCTGTATCCCGACGAAGCGCACTGGAAGATCGCCATCATCCGCAATAAGTACCCTGCGCTCGCGCATGGCGCGAGCTGCGCTATGGACGTCTCGCGCGGTTTGTATCATGTAAAGACTGGCGTGGGAGACCACGAGATTGTCATCACCCGCGACCATCGGAAAAATTTTTCGGAACTCACCGCGCGGGAAGCGTGCGATGTCTTTATGGCAATCCGGGAACGGTATCGGGCAATCGCAAAGGATGCGTGCAGCGCATACATTTCCGCGTTCTTTAATTGGGGACGGGAGGCGGGCGCTTCACTTTCGCATCCCCACTACCAGATCCTTGCGTTGCCGATCATTCCTCCGCACGCCACGAAATCCTTTCATGGCGCCCTGCGATATTTCAAGCGGCACGGTCGCTGTGTGCGCTGCGACATCGTCGCGGAGGAGCGGAAAGAGAAAACGCGGATAGTGGCGGAGAACCGTCATGCAGTCGCATTCGTTCCCTATGCGGCAAAGCGCCCCTTTGAAGTGACCATTCTTCCGCGGCGCCACGCGCCATACTTCACCCTGACCTCGGATGCGGTTCTTAGAGATACCGCACGCTTGCTGCAGTCCGTGATGCGCCGCATGAAGAAATATCTCCACGATCCAGACCTCAATTTCTTTATCCACGACGCCCCCGTGGACGGTCGCAAATATCCACATCACCACTGGCATATTGAAGTCGTGCCGGTGGACGTGATTTCTCCTCCGGGCGGGTTCGAGATATCCACCATCGTGAATATCAATGTCATTCCGCCGGACGCCGCTGCCGCGGTGCTGCGAGGGAAAAAGATCAGATCATCATTGTAATAGTGATGTGGAAGAAAATACTCAAGCACAGGGAGGTTAGCGCGATGTCGCTTGCGGCGCTTCTTTTTGTGGCGGGCGGCGCGCTGTGGTCGCGCCTCGCGCTGCATGCCACTGCCATGAGTTCTCCGATGATCGTTCACTTCAACGATCTTGAGGGAATCACCGCCGTCGGCACGCCGACGAATTTTATCTTTATCGCAGCGTTTGGGATCGCGGTCGTCCTCATGGATTTCGTTATCGCGCTTGAGCTTGAGGAGAGGAGCCGCTTTTGGGGGAAGGGCGCCGCTGCGGTCACCCTCGTCCTCGCCATCTTGCTTTTTATCGGCTTTGCGGCTATCATTAACGTCAATTGATGGCATGGCACAGGACTTCGCGGTGATCCAAACCGGCGGGAAGCAATACAAAATTTCCGCCGGGGAGAAAATAAAAATAGAAAAGACAAGCGCCGAAGGCGGCGCCGTGGTTTTTGATAAGGTGCTTTTGCGGTCGGAGGGCGGCCGTGTCACGATCGGCGCTCCTTACCTTACGAATACTTCGGTGGAAGCGGAATTGCTCGGCATGGGGCGCGAGAAAAAAAAGATCGTTTTTAAGTATCATTCCAAAACGCGGTTTCGCAAGAAGAAAGGACATCGGCAGCAATATACGGAGGTTCGGATTAAAAAAGTCTAATAATGGATTTGACGCGCGGGGGCACAGGGGGTACAATGGTTTTTGTCATCCTTCGTGAAGGAGCGTTTTAGGTCGATTGGCTATTGCTTTTTTGCGAGGGAGAAAGGGCATCGTTATAAATAAACTTAATCAAACTTCATAAAAATCCATGGCAGAAAAAGAGAAATTTGACCGGTCCAAGCCGCACGTGAACGTGGGCACGATCGGGCATGTGGATCACGGAAAGACGACCTTGACCGCCGCGATCACGCACATTTTGTTCATGAAGGGTCTGGCCAAGAAAGAAGAGGGCGTTGATCAGATTGACAACGCGCCCGAAGAAAAAGCGCGCGGCATCACGATCGCATTGCACCACTCCGAGTATTCCACGGAGAAGCGCCACTACGCGCACATTGACGCGCCGGGACACGCGGATTACATCAAGAATATGATCACGGGTGCCGCCCAGATGGACGGTGCAATCCTTGTGGTCGCCGCGACCGACGGCCCGATGCCGCAGACGCGCGAGCACATTTTGCTTGCGTATCAGGTGGGCGTGCCGAAGATTGTCGTGTTCCTCAACAAGTGCGACCAGGTGGATGATCCGGAATTGATTGACCTTGTGGAATCCGAGGTGCGCGAGCTCTTGAAGAAATACCACTTTGACGGTGACAACGCTCCGGTGATCCGTGGTTCCGCTTTGAAAGCGCTGAACACGAAGTCGCCGGACGATCCGGACGCAAAGCCGATTTTGGATCTCGTGAAGGCGTTAGATGATTACATCCCGACGCCGGTCCGCGACGTTGACAAGCCGTTCCTTATGCCGATTGAAGACATTTTCTCCATTGAAGGCCGCGGCACGGTCGTGACAGGCCGCGTGGAGCGCGGAAAAGTGAAAGTGAATGAAGAAGTGGAGATTGTCGGTTTGAGACCCACGACGAAAACCGTTGTCACGGGCATTGAAATGTTCAACAAGCTTTTGGACGAAGGCATGGCGGGCGACAACATCGGCGCCCTGCTCCGCGGCTTGAAGAAAGAAGATGTTGAACGCGGGCAGGTCATCGCAAAACCGGGTTCTGTCACGCCGCACTCAGAATTTGAGGCAGAGGTGTACGTGCTTTCCAAAGAGGAGGGCGGCAGGCACTCGCCGTTCTTCTCGGGCTACAAGCCGCAGTTCTACATCAGAACAACTGACGTGACTGGTGAAGTGACCTTGCCCACGGGCATGGAGATGGTGATGCCGGGCGACACCGTAAAGCTCTCGGTGAAACTCATTTCCCCCGTTGCGCTTGAGGACAAACAGCGCTTCGCCATCCGCGAAGGCGGCCACACCGTAGGCGCGGGCGCGGTTACGAAGATCGTCAAATAACATGGCGAAGAAGGAATCGGAAACGCCACAAAAGATCCGGCTGCGGATCAAGTCCTACGACCACAAGCTGATTGACAATTCGGCGCGCCAGATCATTGAGACCGCCGAACGGAACGACGCGAAGGTTGTGGGTCCGATTCCGCTGCCCACGGAGATCAGGCACTACACCGTGAACCGGTCCACGTTCGTGCATAAGGACTCGCGCGAACAATTTGAGCTCCGCGTGCACAAGCGCCTTGTGGAGATCCTGAATCCGAGCCAGAAGATCATTGAGTCGCTCACAAACCTCAATCTTCCCGCCGGGGTGGATGTGGAAGTGAAGATGGTATAACAAAAACTCCCGCCGAAGCGGGAGTTTTTGGTGCATAGCCCGCTTGCTTTTGCGAAACCCTCTCCGACCTCGCAAAAATCCGGCTCGCTCATAACAAAAATCCGCCACCCTGGTCGCCGCTCCCGGGTACCCGGCGGATTTTTTATTCGCTCGCGGATTTTTTGCTCGGCCTCCGCACGGTTTTGCAAAAGCAAGTGGACCGCGCATCTAACACCCCTTCCGAATTTTTTAAGAAAGATTTAATCGGCAGCTTGTTAGAATTCACCGGTCAATGGGGCCGGTAGTGAAAGGGTATCACGGCAAGCTCGTCAACTTGCAGTTCGGAGCTCGCTTCTCCGCCGGTCCACATTGACATTGTATTTGACAATTCCACAGATTGGAGTATTATGGAAGATAAGTTGACGAGCTTGCCGGATGCCTTCGGGCTCCGAACGCTGAGAACCGCCTCACAAAGGCGGTTTTTGGTTGCGCTTGTGCCTCTTCTTGGAGAGAAACGTTTTACCCTTTATACTGATGAAATATGGAAAATGCGGTTGAAGTCCGGCATCTCACGAAAGCATTCACTTTCCCCGTCAAAGATCCAGACAAGGGTTTTCTCGGCAATCTCTTCTCCCCGCAATCGCGATCTATCACCGCAGTGGATGACATCTCGTTCTCCGTTCAAGAAGGGGAATCGCTTGCTTTTATTGGTCCCAACGGCGCAGGAAAATCAACCACGATAAAGATATTGACGGGCATATTGTGGCCTACTTCCGGCAACGTTTCGGTGCTTGGGTTTGATCCGCAAGAGCAAAGAAAAGAATTGGCGCTCAATATCGGAACCGTTTTCGGTCAGCGCTCTCAGCTTATCTTCAATCTGCCGATAAGCGATTCATTTGATCTTTTCGCCAGGGTATATGAAATCGAAAAATCACGATATGCGGCGCAGCGGGGAAAGCTAGTGACACTTTTTGACCTCGGGGAAATTCTTGATCAGCCAGTGCGAAAATTGTCCTTGGGCCAGCGCATGAAAGCGGAAATTGCAGTCGCGCTTCTTCATGAGCCGCCCATTGTGTTTCTTGACGAACCAACGATCGGACTTGATATTGTTGCAAAGAGAAGACTCCGAGAAAATCTGAAGGCTATCAATAAGGAGCTCAAAACGACCATATTTTTGACGTCACACGATGCGGGCGATATTGAAACGCTTTGCAAGAGGACCATCATTATCAATCACGGCAAAATGATCTTTGATGATAAAACCACCAACCTCAAAAGAAGATATCTCAATAAAAAAATCGTGCGCATCGCCCTGGAAGAAAAAGACATGCTTGATGTAAAAAGGATGCCTCCGGGGATCGAGATCCTCAAAAATAAAGGCGGTGGTGCGAAGTTCGTCGTTGATACTAGCGTGATCCCAATAGACGAGGTGCTCAAGGAAATAATCCACGGGAAAGACATCCAAGACATCACTATTGAAGACCCTCCCCTCGAGGAGGTCATTGGCAAAATCTATGAAGCTAAGACGCGTTGATGGCGGCTGGTTCAGCCGGATGTCAAAATATCTCTATGCGTATTTCCTTTCCGTAAAGGAAGCTTTGTATTATCCGAAAAAACTGCAAACCAGTGCTATTATCGTACCGTTTCGCATTCTCATGATGCTCGTGATTTATACCTACGCCTTCCATTATATCGGCCGAAGCGTGAACGGCATTGATGTCGCGATAGCCGTATGGAGCATTGCCATTTATCACTTGCTTCTTTACATGCAGTTCAGGGGGGTTTTCAGGACGATTGACGAAGAGGTGCGAAAAGGAACTTTTGAGTTACAGCTCAATAAGCCGTATCACTATCTCGCCTACAAGTTTTGGGAGCAGTTCGGTAAGGGACTCTTAAACTTCGTTATGAGTGCCGTGGTTGCCGTGCCGATTCTTTTGCTTTTCACACACGGCTTTCCCTCAACGACCTCCACTCCTCGCTTTCTCTACGCTCTTATTCTTGCCGCAGGGGGGACCATGGTGTCGGCGGGCCTTTATATCTTGATCGCACTTCCTTCGCTGTGGATCAACGATGCGCGGCCTTTCTTTTGGGTCGTTGACAAGGCAATACTCATTTTCGGCGGGGCGTATATTCCGCTTGCACTTCTTCCTTCGTCGTTTCAAACTTTCGCCAGCCTGACGCCTTTCGGGGCACCCATGTTTGCGACGCAGATGTTCAACCCGGGATTCTTATCAAGCTGGCCGATGCTTCTAATTGTGCAATTGTTTTGGGTTGCGGTCTTTTTCGTGCTTATCAGAATCGTTTTTTCAAAGGCGCAGAAAAGGTTGTCAATAAATGGAGGCTAACGCTCTCATGAAACGAACTTCTCAAAAAACAACCCTTCAAAAAATCTATTCCGAGCTTTCGGTAATGGGAAAGTATATCAGAATCAACCTCGCGGCCGCGGCTGAGCTTCGCATTTCTTTCCTCATGCAAGTCGGGGGAATGATCATCAACAACGTCTCGTTTGTTGTGGTGTGGTTGTTGTTTTTCAATGCTTTCGGAACTATCAATGGCTGGTCGGGGAAAGAGGTTATCGGATTACAAGGTTTTCTTGCTTTGACTTTCGGGATCGCCTTTGCATTTTTTAATGGCTCCCGCGACTTGGAGTTATTTATCAACAATGGCACATTTGATTCAATACTACTGACGCCTAAAAATCTCTACTTGCGCATTCTCACGGTCACTGCGACGACAAGTGCCATCGGGGATATGATATTCGGAATCCTTCTTTCGGGCATATATGCCTATATGGCACATTTGTCGCTCACGCAAGTTCTTTTATTGGTCTCTCTCGTGCCGCCCGTCGCAACCATTCTTATCAATTTCGCCCTCATCACTTCCTGCATCGGATTCTACATGCCCGATTCCGCGCAGCTCTCGCAGGACGCGTTTGAAATTATATTCGGGCCCAGCATGTATCCCTCTGGCATGTACCAGGGGATCGTCCGATTCGCCTTCCTCGTCGTCATTCCGAGCATCGCTGTTGGCGGCTTGCCCGTTGAAGCGGTCGCAAATCTCGATATTTTCAAAGTTGGGATAGTTTGGGTGCTTGCGGTAGCGTGGTTTCTGATCGCGCTTTTCGTTTTGCGCCGCGGGGTGCGACGGTATGAGAGCGCGAATCTGACGGGGGCAAGAGTATAACCTTGCCCAGTTTGCACGATACCAAAACCTAAGGGCTGAGTAGGTTTGACAGGAAATACGCGGTTTTGCTATACTTTCCACTAAGGTTTCCTCGGAAGTTTTATGCCAATATTCACGCGCTTCGGAAGACGAAATTCGTTTTCGTGAAGGACGACCCGGCTTAAGGGCAGGGTTTGGTCGGATATTTGCATGAACTTCCGGTGAAAACCGGAGTTTTTGTTCTATGTCATTTATTCTCGGCAAAAAACTTAAAATGACGCAGATTTGGAAGGACGGGAAGGTGGTTCCCGTGACCGTGATCCATGCGGAGCCAAACAAGGTGACTACGGTACGCAGTAAGGATAAAGATGGCTATGAAGCCATTCAGATTTTGGCTGGAAAGACAAAACGTGAATTTAGAAACCGCGAGTGGCATCCGATCGAGATGGGAAAGTTTAAGGTGGGCGATGCGGTGACGGTGGAAGCGTTCGCGGCCGGCGAAAAAGTCCGCGTGAGCGGGCTTACGAAGGGGCGCGGGTTCCAAGGCGTTGTGAAGCGGCACGGTTTCCACGGCGGGCCGAAAACGCATGGGCAGAAGAACCGCTTCCGCGCGCCGGGTTCCATCGGCTCCACGGCGTTCCAACGCGTGGTACCCGGCCGCCGCATGGCGGGGCACATGGGCACGGATCGGGTGACGATCAAGAATCTTGTGGTGGCGGACGTTGATAAAGAAAAAAATTTAATATTCCTCCGCGGCGCGGTGCCGGGCGCGCGCGGCGGCCTGCTTGAGATAAGGAAATAACATGAACGCCGACGTCTACAATTTGAATAACGAAAAAGTGGGAACGGTGGAATTACCGGAGAATGTTTTTGGCGCCAAATGGAGTCCGGTTTTGGTGAAGCAAGTGGTGGACGCGCAGCGCGCAAACGCGCGGGACCCGTGGGCGCACGCGAAGGGACGCGGCGAAGTGCGCGGCGGCGGCAGGAAGCCATGGCGCCAGAAGGGGACGGGCCGCGCGCGACACGGCTCCATCCGGTCTCCCTTGTGGATAGGCGGCGGCAAGGCGCACGGGCCCCGCAAGGAGCGCGATTACTCGCAAAAAGTAAACAAAAAAATGAGACGCCTCGCGCTTTTCTCTGCGCTTTCGCGGAAAATGAAAGACGGCGAAATGAAAATTTTTGAATCGTTCGCGCTTGAAGCGCCAAAAACAAAAATACTGGCTTCTGCACTCGCCACAGTTTTAAATATGAAAAAGAAGGCCAAGCGGTACGACGTGCTCTTGGTGGATGCCGTGACGAACAAAAACCTGTTCCGCGCCTCGGCTAATTTGCAAAAGACGAAAGCAATTGACGCGGCATCACTGAACGTCATAGACGTTTTGGACCATAAGAGTCTTTTTCTTGAGAAGGACGCGGTCGCAACCATTGCAAAGCACTACAAAATTGGAAATTAACAATTGCCATGACCGACGTATTTCTTATCAAAAAGCCTTGGGTGACGGAAAAATCAACCGGCCTCGCGCAGCTCGGCAAATACGTTTTCATTGTGAAGCCGAAGGCGACCAAGCAGGAGGTCAAAAAAGCGGTGAAAGAAATTTATAAGGTGGACGCAGTCGCCGTGAACGTGGTGAACCGTCCGCCAAAGCGGAAACGGTTTGGCGCGAACATAAAAGGTTCGCAGGAAGGGTATCGGAAGGCAATCGTCACTTTGAAAGCGGGCCAGAAAATAGACATACAATAATATGAAGAGCTACAAGCCGACAACCGCATCACGGCGTAGCATGACGGGTTCCGATTACCGGGGGCTTTCAGGCGTGCGTCCGTGGAAACCGCTTATGAAGCGGTTGAAGTCAAACGCCGGCCGCAATTCGCAGGGCCGCATCACGGTGCGCCATCAGGGCGGCGGCAACAAAAAATTGTACCGTGTGATTGATTTTAAGCAGAATCGTTTGAACGCGAAAGCGACCGTAGAGACCATGGAATACGATCCGTACCGCACGGCATTCATTGCGCGCGTGAAATATGCCGATGGGCTCCGCGCGTATCTTTTGGCGCCGGAAGGCATGACGGTGGGCACGGAGATTCTCGCTGCCGAATCGGCGCCGTTGAAAGTCGGCAATCGGATGAAACTTAAAAACATTCCGGTCGGCTATCAGGTGCACAATATAGAACTCACGCCTGGCCGCGGCGGTCAGCTCGCGCGCTCGGCGGGTTCCTATGCGGAAGTACTTGCGAATGCAGACGGTTACACCGACCTCAAACTCTCTTCCGGCGAAGTGCGGCGCGTGCAGTGGGAAGCGTTTGCATCGCTGGGCCAGGTTTCAAACGCGGAATGGAGTTTGATCTCGATCGGAAAGGCGGGCCGCTCGCGCTGGCTCGGCATCCGGCCGACCGTCCGCGGCAAGGCAATGAACCCGGTGGATCACCCGTACGGCGGTGGCGAAGGCAGCCAACCACGCGGCACGAGGAAGCCCAAAACGATGTGGGGCAAGGTGACGGGCGGGCACAAGACGCGCAATCGGAAGAAAAAGTCGAGTAAGTTTATTGTGAAGCGCAGGAAATAGGTCCAATGTCTCGCTCGCTCAAAAAGGGTCCCTACGTTGATCCAAGGCTTCTCCAAAAGATTTCCAAGGCGAAGCCGGAGAACGCGCCGGTCATTAAGACGTGGTCGCGCGCGTCGGAGATCGCGCCGGAGATGGTGGGATATACATTCGGCGTGCATAACGGCAAGGTTTTTGTGGAGGTGAAGATTGCGGAAGAGATGGTAGGACACCGCTTGGGCGAATTCGCGCCGACGCGGAAATTCACGAAACACGGCGGCAAGATGCAGAAGGAATTGGAAATCAAGGCCGCGGAAACGCAAAAAGCCCAGGCCACCGCCGCAAAAGCGCCGTCCAAATAAATTGCTAATATGGAACAACAGACCGCAAAGCTGAATTACTTGAAGATTGCGCCACGGAAGGTGCGCAGCGTTTCAGACCTTGTGAAGGGAATGTCCGTGAACGACGCAGAGGCGCAGCTTATGGCACAACGCCGCCGGCCGGCGAAGGCACTCCTCAAACTCTTGCGTTCGGCGGTCGCGGATGCTAAAAACAACAAACGGTGGAACGCGGACCATCTTTATATTGCCGATTTCCGCGTGGACCAGGGGCCGATGCTCAAGCGGCATTTGCCGCGCGCGCGCGGTTCGGCATCACCGATCCAAAAGAAAATGAGCAACGTGACGCTCGTGCTCGGTCTCAATGAAAACCTAACGCCGAAGTACAAGATTGTCGTACCGAAGAAAGTGAAACTGCCGCCCGGAGAGGAAAGGCCCAAGAAAAGCAAGCGCGAAAAGCAGAAGCCCACGCAGGAGGTCGTGGAGAATAAGAAGCCGGGCTTCTTCAAGCGGATGTTCAATCCGAAATCACGCGCATCCAAATAATCATGGGACAGAAAATTAACCCACTTTCATATCGCTTAGGCATTACGAAGAACTGGCCGGTGCGCTGGTTCATTAAGGGCGGATACGCGAAGCATCTTGAAGAGGACGAGGCGATCCGCAACGTGATCAAGAAAAAGATCGGCCTTGCGGGAGTTTCCGCGGTGGAAATTGAACGCACACAAGGCAACCTGCGCATCTTCATCAAGGCTGCAAGGCCCGGGCTCGTCATTGGCCGCGGCGGGAAAGGCGTGGAAGAATTGAACAAGGCGATCGCGGATGTGGTGCGCAAGGTGCGCAAGAACAAGGCGCCGGTTGCGCTCTCCGTGAACGTGGAGGAATTGAAGCGGTCGGAGATCGCGGCGCAGTACGTGGCGCAGCAGATCGCGTGGGACTTGGAAAAACGCATGTCCTTCCGCCGCACCATGAAGAAGTATCTTGAGCAGGTGATGCAGAACAAAGAAGTGAAAGGAGCGAAAGTTTTTCTCTCCGGGCGATTGGACGGGAACGAGATCGCGCGCCGCGAGCGGCTCACGCGCGGATCGCTTCCGCTCCAGACCCTCCGCGCCGACATTGATTACGGGACGGCGACCGCATTCACGACCTACGGCACGATCGGCATCAAAGTATGGATCTATAAAGGAGAGATTTTTGACAAAGACAAGAAAGAAAAATAAACCATGCTGATTCCAAAGAAAGTAAAACACAGGAAGTGGCAAAAAGGACGCTCGCGGAAACGCCAGGTTGAAACGCGCGGCCTTGCGCTTGCGTACGGCGCCTACGGCATCAAGGCGCTTGAGGCGGCGTGGCTCACCTCGCGGCAGGTTGAGGCCGCGCGGAAGACCATCACGAATTTTTTGAAGCGGAGCGGGCGCCTTTGGATCCGCGTGTTTCCCGATAAGCCGGTCACGCTCCGTCCCCCCGAGACCACGATGGGTGGCGGCAAGGGAAGCGTGGACCATTACGTGTTTCCGGTCCGTCCCGGGCGCGTCCTTTTTGAGATTGACGGCGTTCCCGAAGCGACCGCAAAGGAAGCGCTCCGCTTGGCCTCTTTCAAGCTTCCGGTGAAAAGTAAGATCATCACGAAGTAATTACGGCGCAACACCCATGAAGAAAAAAGACATCCAGGAATTAAAGCACCGTCCGACCGTGGAACTCGAGCATGTGGTGAAAGAATCGCAGGAAACATTGCGGAAGCTTCGATTTGATCTTGCGGCGGGAAAAGTGAAAGATATAAGCGGGATCAACGAGCTCAAGAAAAAAGTGGCGAGGATAAAAACCTTCATCCATGAACGAGCAAAACAGGGAAAATAAAAAGCGGAGAATAACCGGCGTCGTGGTTTCCGACAAGATGCAGAAAACGCGCGTGGTTGCCGTACATCGTCTTAAGAAACACCCCAAGTATTTGAAATATTATCGGGTGACGACGAAGTTCAAGGCGCACGACGAAAAGAACGAATATAAGAAGGGCGACTCCGTGGTGGTAGAAGAAACGCGCCCGCTGTCGCGGGGAAAGCGATGGAAGATCGTCGGAAAGATTTTACAATAACCATGATCCAGGAACGCTCCATTTTAAAAGTGGCGGATAACAGCGGCGCGAAGACCGTGCGGTGTTTCCGCATCTTGGGCGGCACCCGGCACCGCTACGCGGGCGTGGGTGACGTCATCGTTGCATCCGTTCAGGCGGCGGAGCCGCGGAAGGCCGTAAAGAAAAAAGACGTGGTGAAGGTACTCGTAGTCCGTACGAAGAACGCGATGCGCCGTCCCGACGGCTCGTATGTGCGTTTTGACGAGAACGCGGTGATTCTCATTGATGCGAAAAAAGAGCCGATTGCGACGCGCGTCTTCGGTCCCTTGCCGCGCGAGCTCAAGGAACGCGGATATGAGAAATTGATGACCATGGCCGAGGAAATTGTTTAGAAAATCCGGTAGATCTGGTAACCGGGAAACATAGCAATTAAAAGAATGCCTACATGAATATAAGAAAGGGAGACAATGTAAAAATTCTGTCCGGAAAAGATCGCGGGAAGACCGGGACGGTTTTGCATGCGTATCCTCACGAAGAACGCATCATCATTGACGGATTGAACATATTTAAAAAGCGCGCGCGGCCGAAGAAGCAGGGGCAGAAAGGCGAGGTGGTGAATGTCCCACGGCCAATGCCTGTGTCCAAAGTGATGCTCGTATGCGTGAATTGCAAGAATCCGGTGCGCGTGGGCTTCCGCACGGATGGCCCGCGAAAGGCCCGCTACTGCAAAAAATGTAAGGCAATTACCTAATATGTATCATGGATAGAAAAGAGGCAAGAAAATTTTTGGAGAAGATCGTCGTTGATGCGGGGGTCGGCCGCTTGAGCCAGACGCCCGGCTTTGAAGAGAAAGCGCTTGTTCAGGTTATGCGCGACCTCGGATTTGTGACGGGACAGAAGCCCGAGGTGCGCCGCGCGAAGAAATCTATTGCAGGATTCAAGATACGCGAGGGACAGATCGTGGGGCTGCGCGTCACGCTCCGCCGCGATAAAATGGTTGATTTTTTTGAGCGATTGATTACTATAGTATTGCCTCGCGTGAGGGACTTTAATGGCTTGGATCTTAAAAACGTTGATGAGGGCGGCGTTTTGAACCTTGGCATACGGGAGCATTTTGTCTTTCCCGAAGTGACGCCCGAGCAGTCGCCTGTTTCGTTTTCGCTTGGGATTGCCATCGTGCCGCGCAAAAGAGACCGGAGAGCAGCCATCGCAGCGTTCCGCGCACAGGGCGTTCCGCTCAAGAAGAAATAACATGGCAAAAGAATCCGTCATTGCACGCAGCAAAAAGCGCCCGAAGTATACGACCCGCATCGTGCGGCGCTGCTTCCGTTGCGGCCGCAAGCGGGGATATATGCGCGATTTCGGCCTCTGCCGGATCTGTTTTCGCGAGATGGCGACGAACCAAGAAATTCCGGGCATAAAAAAAGCAAGCTGGTAACCGCTATGTATTACGATCTTTTGCCGAAAATAAAAAATGCGATGCGGGCCCGGAAGGGGAAGATATCCGTGCCGTTCTCAAGAATGGACTTCGCGATCTTGAAGGTTCTTGCCGATGCGGGATACGTGAAAAGCGCGGAGAAGGAAGCGATGGATGGAAAGAGCGTGATCGCGATCCGCCTCGCCCCGCCTCTGAAACAGGACGCGACGAGCGGGTTTGCGCTTGTAAGCAAGCCCAGCCGCCATCGGTATGTGGACTACCGCAGTCTGCGGACGGTCATGCAGGGACACGGCTTGGGTATCCTTTCAACCTCAAAGGGAATTATGACCGACCGGGAAGCGAAGAAGCAAAAAATCGGGGGCGAATATTTGTTCAAAATTTGGTAATACCATGAGCCGGCTTGTGAAAAAACCAATAACGATACCGAAGGGGGTGACTGCCGCCGCCGCTCACGGTTTTCTTGTGGTCAAAGGGCCGAAAGGGGAAGAAAAAATAAAGCTTCCGCCGCAGAGCACGGCGAAGGTCATGGAAGAAAATCTTTGGGTATCCTCCGGGACAGAATGGGCCCTTGCGCGGAATGCGATACTGGGCGTGACGGAAGGGTTCGTAAAATCGTTGGAGATAGAAGGCGTCGGCTACCGCGCGGTTTTGGAAGGAAATGAATTGGTGCTCCACCTCGGCTATGCGAAACCGGTGCGCATGAAAGTTCCCGAGGGAATTTCCCTTGCTATTGAAAAAAACGTGATCAAAATATCTGGCATCAGCAAAGATCGTGTGGGACGCGCGGCGGCTGCGATCCGCGCATTGAAAAAGCCGGAGCCCTATAAGGGCAAGGGCATTCGTTATCAGGGAGAGGTCATTCGCAGGAAAGTGGGGAAAAAGGCCGCAACAACCGGAGCAACAGCATAGCCTAGTAACTGGTAAACCCGGAACTCAAAAACTTAGCAATATGAAGCAACGTAAAAAACTCAATCAAAAAAGGATACGCCGGGCGGCACGCGTGAGTGCAAAGATTTTTGGCACCGCTTCCATGCCGCGACTCGTGGTAAACCGAAGCAACCGTTACGTCTACGCCCAATTGATTGACGATGCGAAGGGCGAGACACTTGCGGCCGTCTCAAGTTTTGGCAAAAGCAACGCGGCAGGAAAGAAAACCAAAAGCGTACAAGCGTTCGCCGCAGGAGAAGCCCTTGCAAAGAAAGCACTGGAGAAGGGGATCACGCGCGCCGTGTTTGACCGGCGCGAGGCGAAGTTCCACGGTCGAGTGAAGCAGTTTGCCGAAGGGGCAGAAAGGGGCGGCCTTACCCTATAAGCTATAATAATCCCATGCCATTGCCCCCAAAACCAAGGCACGATCGGAGAATGATGCCGGCGAGGAGAGAAGAATTCAAAGAGCGCGTGCTTGACATGCGGCGCGTGACGCGCGTCGTCGCGGGCGGCAAGCGTTTCCGTTTCCGCTGCACGCTCGTCCTGGGCGACGAGAAGGGGCGCGTGGGCATCGGCATTGCAAAGGGTCTTGATGTTCAACAGGCGGTTGCGAAGGCAAAAACCGAGGCGAAGAAGAATATGATCACAGTGAATCTGAAAGACAATCGCACGATCGCGCATGAGGTAATAGCAAAATACAGTGCGGCGAGAGTGCTTGTGAAGCCCGCGAGCCAGGGACACGGGCTTCGCGCGGGCGGCGCCGTCCGTTTCGTGCTCTCATTTGCGGGCGTGAAAGATGCGACGGCGAAGTGTCTCGGGCGCACGCCGAACAAGCTCACGAACGCGATGGCGACCATTGAAGCGCTCAAAATGTTGAAAGCATAATTTCCACGCCTCCATGCAGCTTCACGAATTGAAATCAATTAAAAAGAGGAAACAGCGGATCGGTCGCAGCGGCAAGCGCGGCAGCTATTCCGGGCGCGGCGTGAAGGGCCAAAAATCCCGCGCCGGGCGGCGGATGCGGCCGGCAGAGCGGGACATCATTCTGCGCATCCCGAAGCGGCGCGGGTTCAGGAACATGCCAATGGCGAGAAATCCCGCGATCTTCAATGTGGGAGACCTTTCGCGCGCGCTCAAATCGTTTGCGCAAGGGAGTGCGCCCCTCACGCTTGATCGGGCTCTCCTCGTTGCGGCCGGACTTTTGAAGAAGAATTTTTCCGGCGAAGTGAAGCTGCTTGCCGGAGGGGACATAACGATTCCCTTGCGCGTCACGGGCATGCGCGTATCGAAGGGTGCCAGGAAGAAGATTGAGAAAGCAGGAGGTAACGCTGGCGAACCTAGTAACTAGTTGCTAGAAACTAGAGAGTAAAGAATTATGAACAGATTTCTGCAAATTTTCAAAATTAAAGACCTTCGGAACAAGGTTCTGATTGTCGCAGGTTTGCTAGTGGCCTACCGCGTCTTCGCAGCGATCCCGATCCCGGGCGTGGACGCGACGCGGCTCGCGAACTATTTCAATTCCAACCAACTCTTCGGGTTTCTGAACTTCTTCTCCGGCGGCGGACTCGCGAACCTTTCCATCATGATGTTGGGCGTTGGCCCCTACATTACGGCAACGATCATCATGCAGCTTTTGACGATCATCTTCCCCAGTTTCAAAGAGATGTATTACGAAGAAGGGGCGCGCGGGCAGGCGAAGTTCAACCAGTACTCGCGGCTCCTCACCGTGCCATTGGCCATCGTGAACGCGTACGGATTTTTGACATTGCTCATCTCGCAGGGGGTCATTGACCGTCCGGCACCGTTCGCCTTCGTGACGAACATCGCGGTGGTTGCGTGCGGTTCAATGGTCGCGCTCTGGCTCGGAGAACTCATCACCGAGCAGAAAGTGGGCAACGGGATTTCGCTCATCATTTTGGCGGGCATCCTCGCCCGCATCCCTTCGTTTGTGGGAACGGCGCTTGTATCCTATACGCCGTCGCTTTTAACCACCTATCTTGGATTTGCGGTGGTCGCGGTGCTCCTCATCGGCGGCATCGTGTATTTGAACGAGGGTGAACGGAAGATCCCCGTGGCCTATGCGCGGCGCGTCCGCGGGAACAAAATGTACGGCGGCGCACAGAGCTATTTGCCTTTGAAAGTGAACCAGGCGGGCATGATCCCGCTCATTTTCGCAATTTCGGTCTTGCTTTTCCCGCAGTTCGCCGCGTGGATCGTTTCCATTTTCTCCGCGACATGGGGATTGAAGATCAATGCGTTCGCGACGGCGTTCGTCGGGAACCAGCTTTGGTACGGCATATTCTATTTTTTGCTGGTGTTTGCATTCACGTATTTCTATACGTCCATCACGTTTAATCCGGAAGAGGTGGCAAAAAATTTGCAGCGGAGCGGGGGATTCGTGCCGGGCATCCGCCCGGGCGAGAGCACCGAGAAATTCTTTGGGAGCGTCGTGAACCGCATCACGTTCTGGGGTGCGATCTTCCTCGGCACTGTGGCGATCTGTCCGATCATCGTCCAGGCGGTCACCGGCGTGGCGGTTTTGACGATCAGCGGGACCGCGATCCTGATCGTGGTGGCCGTGGCGCTTGATACAATGCGGCAGGTGGACTCGCAGTTGACCGTGCGTGAATACGAGGGGATAGAATAGCTGCCTGCTCGCCTTTGTGAACCCTCTCCGGCCTCGCAAAAATCCGGCTCGCTCATGGACGGAAATCCGCCGCCCTCTCGCCTTCGGCGGGGGCACCCGGCGGATTTCCTATTCGCTCGCAGATTTTTAGCTCGGCCTCCGCACGGTTCGCAAAAGGCAAGCAGGCAGCTATGCCCTTTTCTATTTTCCTCGCCACTCCGCTAGATTCCTCAAAAGTGGAAAGGGGTGCTCTTTTCTTTCGTATTCACTCGCGAATCTTCCGTTGCGAACTATCTATAGTTCGAATCCTGTCCTGCGCGCTGTATTTGACAAAAATGGGATAAAGGCAAAAAATATAACCATGAAAGGTGCTTTTGAGAAATCGTCCCAAGGACAGTCAGAGAAAGCCCCGGAAAAACGTTTTGTCGACCCTGCTGCTGATGGATGGGAAAAGAGGCCAGACGGCGCATGGATCAGGCGCACCGACACTGGCTTTGAATATCTCGGCATGATAGCCCCAAAGGGGACGCTGACTCCCGACCAGGTGCGGGCTTACTATAATCGGAGGAAAGAACTAGAACGCCGCGTGCAAGAAGGGAACAAAGACGCTTCCAAAGAGTTAGAATCGGTTAATAGGGACATCGGTTACCTTGAACGGTACGGTCCGGGGGTTATGGGCGGGGAATAAAGAAAAAACCATCAGCAAAGAGTTGTTTCCACATATAAGACCGTAAAACAGTTCGAACATCGTCCAGGCCTGTGCACGATGGGTGTGGTATAGTGTTTGAAACCGCATGGAAATCGGCGTTGATTATACGGGCATTTCAACCCTTTTTTATTGCAACGACGGGAAGGGAAATTTTTTGTTTCAGAAGCGGAGTAATAAAACGCGGGACGAGCACGGCCGGTGGGAAGTGGGAGGCGGAAAGTTGGAATTCGGTCTTTCGCCCGAAGAAAATGTCTTGAAAGAGCTGTTTGAAGAATATGGCTGTACGGGAATTATTCAGGAACAACTTCCGCCATATTCCATGGTGAGGGAATGGAATGGGAAAAAGACGCACTGGGTTCTTATCCCTTTCTTTATCAAAGTTGACCCAAGAGAGGTGAAAAACAACGAGCGGGAAAAGATAGACGAGATCGGATGGTTCCGCCTGAACGCTTTGCCGCGGCCGCTCCACCAGGGCGTTGTACGCGCACTTCAACTTTACAAGGATCAATTTGAAAAATACCGAGGGTAGTGCTTACTTCTTCAGGCGCAACGTTTTGATGTTTTCAAAGAAAGGCTGGTAGAGATCGTCGGCGAGGTTTATTTCCAGGTCGTGGCGGGAGAGGCGGTCCGTAAATTCCACTGGCGGGTCTTTGATGACGGCGAGCGGCTGGCGCTCGTTGCCTTCGCCCATCGTGAGGACGGCGGCGGTCGCGATGCTATCGGCGATATCCACCTTGGAATATAGGAACTTGCGGCCAAAGAGGTCGGGCTTCCCGCAGTAGTTCTTTATGCCCTTGAACCCGGCATAGCCCAATGCTACGCCCACGATGCCGCTGCGGAGCGGGAAGGCGCGGCTGTCGCTCACGATCACGCCCAGTTTTTTCACGCCGTAGTGCTGTTGCAACTGCTTCCTTATGCGTGCGGCGGTGGCAAAGCTGTCTTTTGGCAGAAGGACAAGCTTTCCGTTCCCGTTGGACATGTCAATGCCCGCCGACGCCATCACCATCCTGTCGCGGATGGTAAGCCAGACATATTTGGTGCGCATGGCCCATTCGCTTTCTTTTTTGATCAGCCGCCCCTTTTCCCTTTCTGTTTTCGCAATTGCCGTTCGGCGCTCGGCCAGCGCGACGATTTTTGACGTGACGACAAGAAGCGACCGCTCGGGGAGCGCTTTCACGTATTTTTTTATAAAGGCTAGGAGGTCGTTTCCTTCCTTGAAAATACTGGTTTTGACGGGAGCCACATTCATCTTTATGATAGTAGCATGGATTTTGATACGGTACTTGTCCTCGGTCCGCAGGGATCGGGGAAGGGGACGCAGGGAAAATTACTGGCCGCGAAGATGGGATTTTTGTTTTGGGAGATGGGGGAGATCCTTCGGGAGATAAAGGCGGGGGATACTCCTCTTGCAAAGAAGCTTTCCGTCATGGACCAAGGGGTGTTGCTTACCGACGAGCTCATTATTGAAGTTGCGAAGGCGAAGCTCGCGACCATTTCTGCCGACCAAGGGGTCGTTTTTGACGGTATCCCAAGGCGGATGGGGCAGGCGGAGTTTTTGGTTGGTTTTCTCAAAGGCCAGAAAAGGAAAAGGCCGGTGACTATTTTCCTTGAACTGCCAAGAGAAGAGACCTTCAAGCGGCTCTTGCTCCGCGCCCAAAAGGAGGGGAGGGCGGACGACACGCCCGAGGCCATCAGCGAGCGCCTCCGCGCCTATGAGGAAGCAATTGGACCAGTGACTGATTATTTGAAAAAGGAAACGACCTTCATCGCGATTGACGGATGTCCCTCTATTGAAGAGATTGAGAAAAGCATTGACGCCGCCCTCGGGATCGCAGGGGAACGCCACGCATGAACAAGAATACGAGTAAAAAACCGCTTAACCTTATTTTACTCGGCGATCCGGCATCTGGGAAGGTTACGCAGGCCGCGCGGCTCGTCGCGAAATACCATTTCTATGATTTTGATATGGGACGGGAATTGAGGAAGCCCGCCGTGCGGGCACGATATGATTTTGTGCGGACCAACGCTGCGGGGAAGCTGACGCCAACGTGGCTGGTACGGGATATTTATCTGCGCACGATCCCTGCCGTTCCCCGCAAACAGGGCATCCTTTTTGATGGCACTCCTAAAATGATCGGGGAAGCGAAACTGGTTGCCCGATTGCTCAAGCAGAATGGGCGGAGCGATCCGTTGGTTTTATATCTAAGCGTTCCCAGGTCTGAAACCGTAAAACGGGCGAGGAAGCGGCGGGAGTATGTGAGAGGAAAACTGGTGAAGCGAAGCGATGACGAAGAGCGGGCGATCAGAAATCGGTGGCGGTATTATGAAGCGCAGGTTTCCCGCGTCAAGGCGTTTTTCAAAAAGAAATATACTTTCAAAAAAATTTCCGGTATGGGAACGCGGGCCGAAGTATGGGCGAGAATTGCCGCAGCGCTACGCCGCTATGATTCTTAAAACACCCGAAGAGATTGAGGTGATGGCGGAGGGCGGTCGGCGGCTCGCGGAGGTGCTGCGGCGCCTCGCGGAAGCAACGCGCGCGGGTATAACCACAAAGCACCTTGACCGGCTTGCGTATCAGCTTATCCATGCCTCCGGAGCGAAGCCGGCGTTTTTGCACTACCGCCCCGCCGGCGCGCGCCGCGCCTATCCGTATTCGCTCTGCACTTCATTAAATGACGTTGTCGTGCACGGCCAGCCATCCGATTACGTTATGAAAGATGGCGATCTCGTGAAGCTGGATCTTGGCCTTTTGTACAAAGGATTTTATCTTGATGCGGCGCTTACGGTGGCGGTAGGCAGGATTGGCAGGGACGCCGATCGGCTCGTTGCGGCCACAAAGGAAGCACTTCTCGCCGCGACTTCGGAAGCAAGGATCGGTGAGACGTTGGGCGACATCGGCTCCATAGTAGAAAAGACTGCGAAAAAGAACCGATGCACCGTTGCGGACGGGCTTACGGGACACGGTATCGGCCGCTCTCTCCACGAAGATCCGACCGTGCCCAATGTGGGCCGCAAAGGAGAGGGCGAGGAGTTGCAGGAAGGTACCGTGCTTGCGATTGAGCCGATGCTCGTGCTGGGTCGTCCACCTCTCAGGCAATTGCGCGACGAGAGCTGGGCTACGGCCGATGGGTCGCTCGCGGCCCATTTTGAACACACCGTGGCAGTCACAAAAAACGGCCCACGAATCCTCACTGCGTAATTCGTGCTATAATTTTCCACAATGGCGCAACCCTATCTTTCCATTATCGTACCGGCATACGACGAGGCGGAGCGGCTCCCGAAAACGTTGCTTGACATGGACAAGCGGTTGGAGCACGCGCCGTACTCTTACGAAATTGTGGTGGTGAATGACGGCTCAAAGGACAACACGGCGGAGGTTGTGGAGAAGATGAAAAAGCTTGTGAGGAATTTGAAACTTATAGACAACACAGAGAATAAGGGCAAGGGAGGCGTCGTGCGGCAGGGGATGCTTCTCACAAACGGCACTGTCCGGCTTTTTACCGACGCCGACAACTCCACTTCCATTGATCAGTTTGATCAGATGATCCCGCTTTTCAAGGAAGGATATGAAGTGGTGATCGGCTCGCGGGTGGTCGCAGGTGCCAAACTTGACCCTCCGGAACCGTGGTGGCGGCAGCTTATCGGGAAGGCGTTGAACCTCCTCGTTCAGCTCCTGCTCCTCCCGGGCATCTGGGATACCCAGTGTGGTTTCAAAGCTTTCACGGCGGACGCCGCGATGAAAGTGTTTGAAAAATCGCGGCTCCCCGGCTGGGGATTTGATTTTGAAGCGCTTGCGCTTGCAAAGGCGATGGGATGCAAGATCGCGCAAGTGCCCGTTCATTGGGTGAACGACGCAAAATCACACGTCAAATTCTCGGGCGGCCTGCAGTTTTTGCGGGACATGGCAAGAGTTCGCTGGTGGTTGTGGACAGGAAAATACAAGTAGGGTATCCTTAGTAGCTATTAACGATGGCAAAACAATATCTTACGAAAGAGCGGCTTGAGGAGTTCAAGGAAGAATTGGAAACGCTCAAGAACAAAAAGCGGGTGGAGGTGGCCGAACGTTTGAAACAGGCGAAGGAATACGGCGACCTTTCCGAGAATTCGGAGTATGCCGAAGCGCGCGAGGAGCAGGCGAACGTGGAAACGCGGATTGCCGAGCTTGAGGACCTTTTGAAGCAGGCGGTGACAATTAAAAAAACGGAAGGGAGCGACACCGTGGTTGTGGGTTCCACGGTAACGGCTCGGCGGGGGGAAAAAACGGTGGCGTACACGATTGTCGGATCGTATGAGGCGAAGCCGGAGGAAGGCCGCATCTCCGACGAATCGCCGCTCGGCAAGGCGTTTTTGAGGAAGAAAGCGGGGGAGACGGTGGAGGTTGCGACGCCGGCAGGGGCGGCGACGTATGAAATCGTGAAGATAGAATAGCTGCCTGCCTGCCTTTGTGAACCCTCTCCGGCCTCGCAAAAATCCGGCCCGCTCATGGACGGAAATCCGCCGCCCTCTCGCCTTCGGCGGGGGCACCCGGCGGATTTCCTGTTCGCTCGCGGATTTTTAACTCAGCCTCCGCACGGTTCGCAAAAGGCGGGCAGGCAGCTATATACTTTTTGATTATGGTTCGAATCCAGGCCCGCGCACGATTGAGCAAAATCAAGGCTTCCAGGACAGAGGATCCCGTTGATTTCGAACACAGGAATCTATAAGCGGTGGGGGGGTAATCTAAGTCAGTTGGCGGCGGGGCAATCGCAACAAGCTCCCGGATATGCTATATTAGATCTAGCGTCCGGATAATCTCAGTAGTATGTCCGCGCGCTGCGGTACACTACACTTATCTTGGAGGACTTACCCCATATGAATGCCAATATGACTCATACCACGCTGGCCCACACTATATCGAAACGGGCGACCAGCGGCGTGACTGCGTCCAACAACGGTGATGCGGACCCAATGGCCAACGAGCCCGGCTGAGGGGTCCACCAGATTACGACGCCCTAGGGTTTTTTGACCCTTGAAGGCGACGTGGAAGGAGAGGGCGGAATATGGCGAGACCTTGTTCCTCCCTCTCCCCACAGTATTCGAGCTATCCTAGGAGGACGGCTTTTTTATTTATGCATAGTTAGCGCTGTTCGAAGATCGTCCAGGCCCGTGCGCTTGACTTTCATTAAAAAATTCTTAAAAGGTATTTGACTTTAGGATATGGCGTCCTAATATGAAACTATGCCTGCGGGGCGGTTGTCCCTGTCGATGTTATATTGTTGACAGCAGGCATGCTAAGGAACCCTTCTTTTATTGGAGGGTTTTTTAGCGTAGACGCTGAGAAAATGTTTTTCTTTGCCATTGAATTACCTATCATTCCACGTGAATGGTTAAAAAGTTTTAAAAAGTAGTGGGGGATGGTATCATCAAAAGGATGCTGGAAGACATTATCAGGGAGCGGCGGAAGAAGCTGGAGCTCTTACGAAAGGCGGGGATGGATCCTTATCCCGCGCGGGTGGCGAGGACGTTTCCGATTGCGGAGGCACTGCGCGATTTTGCGAAGTTGGAGAAATCAAAAAAGGGCGTGTCGCTTGCGGGACGGTTGCGGAGTTTGCGGGACCAGGGGAAGATCGTGTTCGCGGATATTGAGGATGAAAGCGGGAAGATCCAGGTTGTTTTGAAGGAAGATGCGCTCAAGGATGTGCGCGGCTTGGAGTTCTGGCGGTCGGTGCTGGACATCGGTGATTTTATTTCTGCGACAGGCGTTCTTTTTGAGACGAAGCGCGGCGAAAAAAGTTTGGAAGCGCGGGAACTCGCGATGGCGGCGAAGAGCTTGCTGCCACTGCCCGACAAATGGGCGGGCGTGGAAGACGAGGAGCTTCGGCTCCGAAAGCGCTATCTTGATCTTATCGCGACGCCTGAGTTACGGGAGCTGTTTAGGAAAAAGACGGTGTTTTGGGAAGCGTTCCGGAATGCGCTACGGGCGGAAGGATTTTTGGAGGTGGAAACGCCGGTTTTGGAACGGTTGCCGGGCGGCGCGGAAGCGGAACCGTTCAAAACGCATCACAACGCGCTGGATACGGATTTTTATCTTCGCATTTCGCTTGAGCTGCCCCTGAAGCGTCTTCTCGTGGGCGGTTTTGAGAAGGTTTTTGAGATCGGCCACATTTTCCGGAACGAGGGCATTGACCGTGAGCACCTGCAGGATTATGCCCAACTGGAGTTCTATTGGGCGTACCGCGACTATAACGATACGATGGCGCTCACTGAAAAAGTTTATAAAGAGGTTATCAAAAAAACATGCGGTGGGCTTGTGACGGAGCGTGATGGCAAAAAGATTGACTGGTCAAAAAAATGGAAGAAAGTGGATTATGTTGAAGCGTTCAAAGCGGCGAACGGCGTTGATCCGGCTGCCACGTCGCGCGCCGCGTTATTTAAAAAAGCGAAGGAATTGAAACTGGAGCCGGAAAAGAACCTCGGCAAAGGACGCCTGATTGATCTGATCTATAAAAAAACCGTGCGTCCTCATTTGGTTGAGCCGTGCTTCCTCGTGGATCCGCCGGTGGAACTTGAGCCGCTTGCGAAGCGCAAGCCCGGGAATTCAAAAGTGGTGGAACGGTTCCAGATTATGGCTGCGGGCACAGAGCTCGGCAAGGGATTTTCGGAATTGAACGATCCAGTTGACCAGCGCGCGCGGTTTGAAGAGCAGATGGAGCTCCGCGCGGCGGGGGACCGGGAGGCACAATTTTTGGACGAGGATTTTTTAGAAGCGCTTTCGTACGGCATGCCGCCCGCGGGCGGATTCGGCATCTCCGAGCGGTTGTTCGCGGTGCTTATGGATCGGCCGATGCGCGAATGCGTGTTCTTCCCGCTCATGCGGCCAAAGAAATAGCGTTCATACATGAGGAAGGTTTTGGTGTTTGGGACGTTTGACGGGATTCACGAAGGCCATCGCGCGTTTTTGAGGCAGGCGCGGGCATACGGCGACCATTTGATCGTTGCCGTTGCGCCGGACGAGGTTGTGGAGCGGCTGAAACACCATCCGCCGCGCCGCAATCTAGAGGCGAGAATTGACGCACTCGAAGCCGAGATGGTGGCTGACCTCGTTGTCCCCGGTGATGCGGAGATTAGTACCTACGGGGTGGTGAAGGGCCACCGCCCCGACACAATTGCCTTGGGATACGATCAAGAGACGCTGAAAGAAGATTTGAAACAACACCTCTCGGATTTCAATTGGCATGTGGAGCTTGCGATCCTCGCGCCCTATGGGCCCACGAAATATCGCAACCGTTGTAGTACGAGAGCTAGCTAAGCCGCTTCGCGTTATCACAGATCAGTTTCGCCTCGCCGTCGCGTGGAGAGATTCTCCCTTGGACGATAACCGCGGCGTTCGCCACCCACGCGGGCGCGGTCTTTTCGAGAACGCTCGCGAACACCACGACCTCCAGCGGCTTTCGCGAGGCGTCTTCAATCGTCGCGAAGATCATCGGCTGGCCGTTCTTTGTGATAATCTTGCGTATTTTTGTGATGACGCCCGCGGTGCGTACGATGAGCCGTTCGTTCTTGACGGCTATAAGTTCTGCGATTGGTTTCGCGCCCACGGCCTTCAGTTTTTCCGTGTGCGCGGCGAGCGGGTGTTCCGAAAGGTAGAATCCAATAAGCTCCTTTTCCCAAGCGAGCTTCTCGGCGTTCGTGGCGGGTGCCGCCGGTTTCAATTTGAGCGACGCCGCCGGCATGGTATCGCCGAAGAGCGAACCACCATTTGGTTGATTGCCCGTCTTTCTCGCAGCATTCGCAAATCGCAGGATGTCGTCCATGTTCGTGAGCGCCTGGTTGCGCTCAATGCCAAGCGAGTCAAAGGCGCCAGCCTTCACCAAGCTTTCCAGGGATTTTTTATTCAGATCTTTATGTTGGATGCGCATAAGGACGTCTTCAAAATTCTTAAACGGCCCGCGGCGCGTGCGTTCCTCAATGATTGCCCTCGTTATTTCGGAGCCGACGTTCTTTACCGCTTCAAGCCCGAATCGGATCTTTTCCCCTTCCGGCGTGAAGCTGACAAAGCTCTTATTGATGGCAGGCGCGAGAATTTCAATGCCCGACTGCTTCGCTTCCTGAATGAAGAACGAAATGCGCTCAATATCGCTTACCTCGGCATTCAAAAGCGCCGCAGTAAATTCTTCCGGGTAGTGCGCCTTTAAATATGCCGTTTGGTAGCCGATGAGCGCGTAGCACGCTGCATGGCTCCGATTGAAGCCATAGCGCGCGAATGGCGGGAAGAGTTCCCAGATCGCTTTCGCGGTCTTCTCGGGGATACCGTTCTTTATCATCCCTTTGACGAGTTTTGCGCCCTGTTCGTCCAGGAGCGACTTTATTTTTTTGCCGATCGCCTTGCGCAACGTGTCGGCTTCGGGGAGCGTGTAGCCCGCAAGGTCGCGGGCGATCTGCATCATTTGCTCTTGATAGACGCCGATGCCGTAGGTGTTCTTGAGGATCGGCTCAAGCTTGGGATGCAGATAGGCGATTTTTTCTTCTCCATGCTTCCGCTTGATGAAGGAAGGGATAAGTTCCATGGGCCCCGGGCGGAAGAGTGCCACAAGCGCGATGAGATCTTCCAATACCGTAGGGTCGATTTCTTTCATGTAACGTCGCATCCCACTCGATTCAAATTGGAATACGCCTGTCGTATCGGCCTTCTGGAGCAGTGCAAAGGTTTTCTTGTCGTCAAGCGGTATTTGAGAAATGGTTACTGTTTCGCCGCGCAGTTCTTTTACGAGGCGAATCGTATCTTCAATGATGGTGAGGTTTTTGAGTCCCAGAAGGTCAATTTTCAAAAGGCCGAGATCCTCAATCGCATGCATCTCAAACTGGGTAATAATGATGTTTTTTTCCTGCGGAGCGAATTGCAAGGGCACTCGCTCCATAAGCGGCTCTTTTGCGATCACGGTGCCGCAGGCGTGGACTGACGCGTGCCGCGCGACGCCCTCCAAGTGGCGGGCGGTGTCAATCAGTTTTTTCGCTTCGGGATTGGCATCATAGAGCGCTTTCAGTTCCTGCACGCGCTTCAGGCATTCGTCAAGCCATCCCTCCTTCATGCCCTGGGTAGGATTGAACGGAATCAGTTTTGCGATCTGGTCGCAGAAGGTATAGGAATAGCCCATGGCGCGGCCGGCGTCGCGGATCGCCGCGCGCGCCGCCATCGTTCCGAAGGTGATGATGCGCGCTACGCGGTCCTCGCCGTACTTCTCACGCGCGTATGCAAGCACTTCGTCTCGCCGCGCGTCCGCAAAGTCAATGTCAATGTCCGGCATCTGGATACGTTCGGGATTCAGGAACCGCTCAAAGAGCAGCCCGTAGGTGAGGGGGTTGAGGTCGGTGATGTCTAATACGTATGAGATCAAGCTGCCCGCTGCCGAACCCCTGCCCGGCCCCACGGCGATGCCGTGCGCTTTGGCCCACGTGATGAGGTCTTGGACGATCAAAAAATAATTTGCGAAACCGGTTTTTTCAATGACGCCCAATTCATATTCCAGGCGGTCGCGCATTTCCTTCGTGCGCGCCTCAGGCGGGAATTTTTTGGGCAAGCGTTCCTCAATCAATTCGCGAAGGTAGCCGTTTGCCGTTTTCCCTTCCGGCTTTGGGAAGCTGGGAAGGAGCACTTTCCCCAATTCAAGCTCCACGTTGCATCGCGCAGCGATTTCTGCGGTGCGTTCAAGCGCTTCGGCGCCGCCCGGCACCCCAGCGAATTTTTCCGCCATCGCTTCCGGCGAGAGCAAGGAGAAGTCGTCCATTTTCATGGTCATGCGGTCATCATCCGCCAATTTATTGCCGGTTTGCACGGCAAGGAGCACGTCGTGGTATTCGTTGTCTTCCGAACGAAGATAGTGGCTGTCCTGGGTGGCGACGAGCGGGATGCCCGTTTCCCTTGAAAGCGCAATGAGCCCCGCTTCTATCTTTTCCGACTCGGGAACGTGCGGGTGTTTTTGGATTTCCAAAAAATAATTTCCCTTGCCGAAGATCGTCTCATAGTCCCGCGCGATCCGCATTGCTTCGTCGGGTCGCCCGGCAAAAAGCGCCTGCCCGATCTCGCCGCCGAGACAGGCCGAGAGCGCAATGATTCCTTCGTGGTGCGCGCGCAGGAGATCTTTGTCCACGCGCGGGCGATAGTAAAAACCTTCCAAATGAGCTTTGGAAACGAGCTTGATCAAATTTTTCCACCCTGTTTGGTTTTCGGCGAGAAGGACAAGGTGATAGTACTTTTCGGTGGCCTCTTTTGCGAATCGGTCGCGGGGCGCCACATAGGTTTCCACGCCGAGGATCGGTTTTATCCCGCTCTTTTTCGCCGATTTATAAAATTCCACGGCGCCGTAGAGTACGCCATGGTCGGTGAGCGCAACGGCATCCATGCCGAGCCCCTTAATCCGCTTTACGAGTTCGTCGATTTTGGATAGGCCGTCAAGGAGGGAATAGTGGGAATGCGTATGAAGGTGGACGAATTTGGACATAATTGTTCTTTATGTTGCCCTCGCAAGCGAGGATGCAGAACATTAGATAAATATTTAATTTCCCTTATATGATACTAAAAAATTGATTAAAAAGATAGCAATCGTTTCGCCAGATTTACCTTTATGGAGACGCGGTCGTTTCCTCCGGCGGGGAAACGCCGCTCGCCCTCGCCACGGCAAGCAACCGAAAGGTTGCTTCAGGCCGCCGTGGCTCCGGGATGCTCCATAAAGGTGAATCTAGCGAAACGACCCGCTACCTTATTTACAGAATCATTTAGGTCTTATAATATAGGTAGGTTGTAAAAAATCGCCGGAGTAGCTCAATGGAAGAGCAACGCTTTTGTAAAGCGAGGACGGGGGTTCGATTCCTCTCTCCGGCTCATGAAAGAAGATCAATTGTTTTTTGTGGGGCAGAAAGCTTTTATTGAAAAAGACGGCAAACTCCTAGTCATTTTTAACGAGCGAGACAAAATTGATTTTCCTGGTGGTAAGATTCAAGAGGGAGAAAAAGACCTTCGCGCGTCGTTGGTGCGGGAAGTGCTTGAGGAAACGGGGCTTTCTATCATTATCTACGATCCTTTTGTGGTGTGGAGTTTTGCCCTGCCCGATAATCATCGGCACGCAGGGAAGTTAGTGTTTCTCGTTGGGTATAGGTGTTCTATCAGAGGTGGCGAATTAAAATTATCTGATGAGCATTTGCGATACGAATGGGTTGGTAAGGTAGAGATCAGTAAACTGGACGATGGAAGCGGGCATTTTCGGGCACTGCAAAAATACTTTGCGAAAATTTGATTTTAGGTTATATTAGGAGCGGTGCCGATGTAGCTCAGCCGGTAGAGCAACTCCATGGTAAGGAGTAGGTCGTCGGTTCAAATCCGACCATCGGCTCAAAGTGGTTCAGGGTGGCACGCGGGCGCGATTTGCCAATTTTCCCGCTATCCGTTAGAATAGTTCCCATGGCGAAAGTAAAACGCGCCGACAAATTGATCACCCTCCGCTGTTCCGTTTGCAAGCGGCGGAATTATTATACGACCAAGAACAAGAAGACCGTGGAGCGGAAGCTGGAGTTCAAGAAATTTTGCAAGTGGTGCCGCAAACAAACGGTGCACAAGGAGGCGAGGATTACCGGAAAATAGTATCATTACCGGTAAGGGGGCATCGTTCAGTGGTAGGACGGCGGTCTCCAAAACCGCTAACCTGGGTTCGATTCCTAGTGCCCCCGCAGGGTTATGTTATGATAAAAAGCAATGATGAAAATGGAAAGAGGGAAGCATGTAATAATCCCTTTTCTCCTTGGCCTGCTTATCGCAACCGGCGTTGCTCGTGCCCAGTCTACGGACACAAGCCCGCCTTCCGTTCCTGCCGGACTTTCGGCCTCTTTATCGCAATATGACCTGATAAGCGTTTCCTGGAGCGCCTCTACCGATAATGTCGGCGTCGCCGGATATTACCTCTATCGCAACGGAGCCTTGGTCGCAAATATCCAAAACACAAGTTACACGGACGCGGTTATCCCCGGGGCAGTATATTCGTATACCGTTGCCGCATATGATGCCGCAGGAAATGTCTCTTTCCTCTCTACACCATCTCCTCCAATTTCGGTCGTAAAAAACACCACTCCTCCCTCCTCACCCACGTGGATCTCGGCTGTGCCGGCCACCTCGTCGGTAGTGCTTTCATGGAATCCTTCCACCGATAATGTCGCCGTCATAGGATATTATATCTACCGCAACGGTAACCAAATTCCCGGTATCGCAAACCCGTTTACCGCAACTACGTATACCGACGCCGGCCTCTCGCCGGGATTCACCTACACCTATAAGGTTGCGGCGTATGATGCAGCAGGGAACATTTCCTATTCCAGCCAGGTGAACGTAACGACGATTTCGGATATTACCCCGCCTTCCGTGCCCTCCTCGCTTTCCGTGACCGTTAAGTCGTCAAGTGAGATTGATATCACGTGGCAGGCTTCTTCCGACAACGTGGGAGTTGCGGGCTATTACGTGTATCGGAACGGGACGCGGGTTGCAACCGTTTCTTCTTCGACAACGACATATAACGACGCGAACCTCGCCGCCGCCACGAGCTATCTCTACAATGTGGCCGCCTACGATGCCGCAGGGAATGTTTCCAGCGAGAGTTATCCGGTGCAGGGGACCACGCTTCCGCCGGATACGTCGCCGCCCAGCGCACCTCTTAACTTCTCCGCGAAACCAGTTTCCGTGTCGGAAATAGATCTTGCCTGGTCTTCTTCGTACGACAATGTGGGAGTGGCGGGCTATTACGTGTATCGGAATGAGGCGCAGATCGCAATTACAGCTTCTACCTCGTATGCGGATACGGGCCTTGCTTCTCACACAAGCTACGACTATGCCGTCGACGCTTACGACGCGGCAGGCAATGTCTCCGCGCAAGCGTCGCTGTATGGCATTTGGACATTGGCCGTGAAGCCGGAGCTGGCTGCAGCAACCACAAGCGTGACCGCGCCCGCGGTGGCGGCCCAAGCCGCATCCGCCGCCCCCGTCGCTTCCCCTGCTGTGACGTCAGTGCCTGTGACGTCGGTACCCGCGACGTCGGCACCCGCGACGTCGGCACCTGCAACGTCGGTATCGGCAACGTTTGCAACGACGCTGCTCCTTGGCCTTCGGAGCGGCGACGTTAAAAATTTGCAGACGTTTTTGATCCAGAAAGGGTATCTTGATTCCGGCTACGCGACCGGCTTCTTCGGGACGCTGACACAGAAAGCGGTCCAGCAATTCCAGTGCGACGAGAACATCGTGTGCTCGGGAAGTCCTGTGGCGACCGGATGGGGCGTGGTGGGTGCGAAAACAAGACGTGCACTGAATACATTGTATGGCGGAGGACAATCCGCGAATGCCGCAAGCACAAGCGCAGCCGCAGCCACGCTGCAGCAGTTTGAGGCGCAACTGCAAGCGCTCCAGGCACAATTGAAAACTCTTCAAGGCGCGAGTCAGTGAGCAAGTTGACAAATTTTGCGGGCGCATTATACTGAAGGCGCTTCCAAAGACCGCAGGCATCCCACGCACGTTAGTGCAGAAAAGGGAATAAGGCCTGCCGAGGAATGCGTGGAAGGCGCCTTGAGGCATTTTCACGCAATCTGCATACGGCTTTGGAAAGCCCTTTTTTGTTTTTAGAACGTCATGAAAACAAAAGCGCAAAAAACCGAAGAATTAAAAAAAGCTAAAGCGCTGCTTCTGAAGAGCAGAGCGCTTATTTTCGCTGACTTCACAAAGATTAGTGCGGAAGACGTGCGCAAATTCCGTGCCGAACTCAAGAAAATTGGCGCGAATTTTCTCGTGATCAAGAAACGGCTCCTTGCTTTGCTTTTGAAAGAGCGGGGGATTGATGTTAATTTGAAGCAATTTAAAATCTCCGTAGGAACCATTTTTTCCGAAAAAGGAATTGATATGGTTGCGGGGCCGGCGTTTAGGTTTTTTTCAGGGCTTGAGGTTCCGGAAGGAGGGGATAAACAAATATGGGTCAAGCACATGCTCGGCGGCTATGACGTCACAGGCAATCTTCCCATAGATGCGGCGCAGGTGGTTTTCATTGGCAAGCTGCCTCCGCGCGAAGTGCTCCTCGCGCAGCTTTTGGGCATGCTCGCGTCTCCGATCAGATCATTCATGTATCTTCTGGATCAGAAGGCAAAAAGGTCGGGCTAACGCAAGCGAATTAATGTTATGGCAAATTTTGACGAGTTGATTTCAAAAATAGAGTCGCTCACCGTGGCGGAGCTCGCGGAGCTCGTGAAGAAGCTTGAGGAGAAATTCGGTATCTCGGCAGCGGCGCCGGTTGCGGCGGGCGCGGGAGCCGGTGCGGCCGCCGTTGAGGAGAAAACCAGCTTCAACGTGATCCTTAAAGCGGGCGGCGCGAACAAGTTGAACGCTATCAAGGCAGTCCGCGAAGTGACCACCTTGGGACTTAAGGAGGCGAAGGATCTCGTGGAGGGCGCACCGAAGACGGTCAGGGAAAATGTGAAAAAAGAGGAAGCGGAGGAGATCAAGAAGAAGCTTGAAGCCGCAGGCGCTCAGGCGGAGATTCAGTAGTATAATAAGCAGAAGGATTGAAGTGGGTGAACTTCCATTTTGTCGACTTCGTCTTCGCAGGAGGCGAAATGGAAGTTCACCCGCGAAGGGGCGTTTAGCTCAGTGGTAGAGCGTTCCGTTCACATCGGAAAGGTCGCAGGTCCGATCCCTGCAACGCCCACCGATGAAAAAAGTTATCCTCATTGATCTGGACCATACGCTTATAGATACCGAAAGGGTCAAGCGGGAGCATGAAAGTATTCTAAGGCGTTTTGGGGTGAGCGCCTCTGTCTCAAAAAAAGCTTATCGGAAAGTGATCCGCCGCGGTTTTTATCATCCTGTGCCGCATATGCACGCCGTAATCCCCGACAGTCTCTCGCGCCGGCGCGCCCTTCGCGAATATTGGCAATTGTTTGAAAAAAAGGAGGCGTATAATTTTCCGGGCGTTGTGCCGTTTTTGAAAACGCTCTCAAAAAAATATCGGCTCATACTGTTAAGCTGGGGGCACAAGGATTTCCAGTTGAAAAAATTCAACCAGACAGGCTTTGGAAAATTTTTTGAAACGACGGTGGTTATGAAAAATCGCCGAAAGGAAAAAGATTTGCAATGGTTCTTTGGGAAGTATGGCGGCAATGTTTTGTTGCTTGACGACTCACCAGTCGCCATATCCGTTGCCCGCAAGATTGGCATAAAGACGGTGCGCGTCAAGAAAGGCAAGAAGGACGCGAACTATTACCGCCGACTTCTTGCGCGGATAATGAAATAACCTGTTTCTCCGGCGGGGAAGGCGGCCTTTGTGTTGGAACTGCACAAGTTGTGAATATCTGGTGGATGTTTATTTTAATAATGTAGACAGGACAACGTTCCCGAGTCGCTTCTTTCGCGGGAAAATCATTTTTGACACATTACCAGGGTGGTTTAGAATTAAACAAAAGTGGTGAGTTGTGGATAATTCTGGGGATAAGTGCCACTTTCTGTGCAGAACTCGGGACGGCGACCCATAAAACCATACTTCTCTAAAACCATGCTTCTCGGAGAATACCAACACAATTTGGACATCAAAGGTCGGGTGGCGATTCCGGCAAAATTCCGCGACAAATTATCGGCCGGAGCCATCATCACGCGCGGAATTGACAATTGTCTTTTCGTGTTCGCGAACGCCGAGTGGGAAGTGCTCGCAAAAAAGCTCATTGCGTTGCCGCTTGCTCAAGCGAACTCGCGTGCATTCGTGCGGCTCATGCTCGCGGGCGCCTCGGACGTGGAGATAGACAACCAGGGGAGGATTCTGATCCCCGACTATCTTCGCAGGTACGCCGCCCTCAAGAAAGAAGTGGTCATTGCGGGGCTTTACAATCGCATTGAAATTTGGGATGAGGCCGCATGGCAGTCCTACAAGACAAAAACGGAAAGTGCTTCGGAAGAAATCGCGGAAAAATTGGGCGAGCTGGGCATCTAGTAACCAGTTATCGGTAACTTGTTACTAGCATGCACACCCCCGTTCTTTTAAAAGAAATCCTTCATTATCTTGATCCTAAGCCCGGCGATTTCATTATTGACGGCACAGTGGATGGCGGAGGGCATGCCGAAGCGATTGTGAAAAAAATAATGCCCGGTGGGTTGTTTCTCGGCGTGGATTGGGACAGGGGAATGATTGAGGCGCGCGAAGCCCATCGTATCTACGGCGGACGCGAACGATATGTGCAGGGAAATTATGCAGATCTGTCCGCAATCCTTGCAAGAGAAAAATTGGGCAAGGCGGATGGCTTGTTCCTGGACCTTGGATTCTCTTCGGAGCAACTCGTGCGTTCGGGAAAAGGATTCAGTTTCAGCGAAGACGCTTGGGACGAGCCGCTCATCATGACCTACGACGATACGCGGCCGCCGGTTTCGGAAATCCTCCGGGGGCTCTGCGAAGAAGAACTCGCAAACATTATTTTTGAACTCGGCGGCGAACGGTTTTCGCGGAGGATTGCAAAGGCGATCAAGGAACGTGGACGGAAAAAGCCGATTGCAACCAGCGGGGAGCTTGCGGAGGTCGTGCGGGGTGCGGTGCCGAAAAACTACGAGCGCGGGCGGATTGATCCTGCGACAAGAACGTTCCAGGCGTTGCGGATCGTGGCGAACGATGAGCTCGGCAATCTGCAAAGCGTGCTGCACCATTTGACGGAGATTTTGAAACCGGGCGGGCGCGTTGTGATCGCTACTTTCCATTCGCTTGAGGATCGCATCGTGAAACAGTCGTTCCAAGTTTTGGCAAAGGAACAAAAGATAGAAATTTTGACAAAAAAACCACTCACGGCCTCACGGGAGGAAGTGATACAAAATCCGAGGAGCCGTTCAGCGAAGTTGCGGGCAGCCCGCATGCAATAACCATGACGTTTATCCAGCCCAACAAAAAGAGATACATTGTGAATGCCATACTCGTGGTGTTCGGTGTTGTGCTTGCTGCGGAAGTGTTTGGGATGGTGGTGCTCTATAACGCCACGGTGAACCTTGGTCACGGCATCGCGGCGGCGAAAGCGCAGCTTGACGCGACGGGTGCGGCAAATACCAATTTGAATAATACGATTATGGGGTTACTGGGCAGCGGCGATGCGGCAGCGCTCGCGGCAAAGGAGGGACTTGTGCAAGAACAAAAACCGCAATACGTGAGAGCCAATCAGCAATGGCCTATCGCTTCGCAATAATCATCGTAGTGCTCGTAGCGGCATATTTTGTGCTGGGATTCCATCTCTACGAGCTGCAGATCACAAAAGGAGATTATTATTTCGCGAAAGCGCAGGCAGAGATAACGGCGGCAAAGGGCACAAGCGGCAGCCGCGGATCCATTTATTTTACGGACAATACTGGCACGCTTTTGCCGGCGGCCATTGAGCAGGAATTCCCGGTGATCTACGCGGTTCCCGCGGCGATCGCGGACGCAGCGGAGGCCGCGAACACAGTGGCGCCGATTCTTGGCATGCCCATAGCCGCGCTCCAAAAACTTTTTTCAAAACCGAACGACCAATACGAGCTTTTGATGCGCAAGGCGGATCCCTCAGCGGCACAGAAGATTACCGACCTGAACCTCAAGGGAGTGTACGCCGACTTTGAACCTGACCGCTATTATCCTCTGGGGACCGTGGCATCGCAGGTCTTGGGGTACGTGGGTCCGAACGCGACGGACAACGGCGAGAGCGGCCATTACGGCATTGAAGGATTTTACGAGAGCACGCTTGCGGATGCTACCGACATCAATTTGACCACGGACCCGAACATTCAGATTGAGGCCGAGAAAGTGTTGGATGACCTTGTGACGCAGAACGGTGCCACCGGCGGCAGCGTCATTGTGGAAGAGCCCCGGACGGGAAAAATTCTCGCGATGGCGGGTGATCCGAATTTTGATCCGAACAACTACAGCGCTTCGCCCATTGCGAATTTCTTGAATCCGGACATCCAGGCGGTATATGAGCCAGGGTCTATCTTCAAGGTGCTCACGATGGCAGCGGGGATTGATGCGGGGAAGATCACGCCAAGCACCACGTATGACGACAAGGGATACGTGAATGTGAATAGCGCCCACATCACAAACTATGATCTTACGACGCACGGGCCGTACGGTCCGGGCACCACCATAACCGAGGTGATTGAGCATTCCATCAACACTGGTGCGATCTTCGCTGAAAATCAAATGGGCAACGACATTTTTACAAGCTACATGAAAAAATTCCGCCTGGATCAAAAGACGGGGATTGATCTGCCGGGAGAGGTGGCGGGGAATTTGAGCGAGCTTAATCCGAAGTCGCGGCAGGTCGCGTTTGACACGGCAGCATACGGTCAGGGCGTGGCGGTAACGCCAATGGAGCTCGTAAGTGCTATTGCGGCGATCGCGAACGGCGGTCTCATGATGCGGCCCTACCTGAACGCGGCGCTTTCGCCGGAGTCGCAGGGAAGGGTGATAAGTACGAGCACCGCGGCGCAAGTGACCCAGATGATGGTGAATGCGGTGGATCTGGCGCAGGTCGCAAACATCAACGGCTATTCTTTAGCGGGGAAGACGGGGAGCGCATTTATCCCCGACCTCGTGCACGGCGGCTACACCAATAATTTGATTGACTCATACGTGGGGTTCGGACCTACCTCCAACCCGCGTTTCATCGCGCTCATACGTTTGAACACGTTGCCCTCAACGTCACTCGCTGCGCAAAGCGTCGTGCCGGCGTTCAAGGAGCTCGCCCAGTACATCATCAATTACGAGAACATTCCGCCGGACCGCCTTTAGACCGTTTACAGAGAATTGATTTTCAGTGCGGATCCCGTTAAGATTTCAGGTAAATGCCGCCATCGTCTAGCTTGGCTTAGGACGTCGCCCTCTCACGGCGAAAACTCGGGTTCAAATCCCGATGGCGGTACGAGCAATGTGATGTGCTTTTTTGAGAGACGCGGTTCGCGCGCTCCTGCGGCGCACGCCCGCTGGCTCTCGGCGATTCGCATCCGCCTTCGGCGGATACCAAGCGCGAATCGCCTCCGAGATCCTCTCAAAAGAGCACATCACATTGCTTGTATTTGTTATGGAGGGATTTGAACCGGGAAGGGGGTCGGGGAAACGGTAGTTTCCCCGTGGAGGAAGGTGCCGGAAACCGAGAGGTTTCCGGGGAGCGAGCCGGTCTTAGCGGCGAGCGACGTGAAAATCCCGATGGCGGTTCATTTGGAGGTAAGCAGAACGCGTTTGAAACGCCACATTTTAGGTTATGTTAAAATAAAAACATGTTTAGTCCCATTGCTCGGAAAGCTATGCTCGGTCTCGCCGGAGTTATCCTTGGTTTCCTTCTTTCATTTTTCATTCTCTATCTCTTTGGATGGACTTCCGAAAATAGCAGCTTCGTTGCCCGCCTCGGGATAATAGTTTTATTCCCTGTCATCGGAATCATCATCGGCATCGCAATGGCAGGAAGGACGCAGGCTCATTACGAAGCAGCTGCGATGACCAATCCGGCATTTCAACAGAAAGTTGAAGATGCTATGAATATGAGGTCGGGGCGGCGGGGATTATGGCGCTACATTGTTCTGGCTGCGTACATATTCCTGAAGGCGTTTGGATATTACGGCATTTTTGCGCATGGCTATCTTTTCTCTCCTAATGCCCGCCTTCAGGTCATTATTGAAGCGGTCATCGATGGCATTGTCGCCCTTGTATTTCTGGTTATTTATCTGAAGAACAGAAAACGTTTCTTTGCCGTTACGTTTACTTTTTTCCTGCTTTTGGCCATCATTGACTGCGTGGGGCTGGTGGCTATCAAGTCTATTCCAATGGCCGCAACTCCATCGCAAACGGCTGTTGAGGGTCAAGGTCAAAGAGTTTCACTCGGAGAGCTGCTTTCCTCTCTCGGACAATTTTCAATAGTTCTTCCTTCTGGTTTTCGAATGGTGTTTTCTCCAGGAGCGGGCGGAGATGTATCTATCGCACCCATACCTTCAACGCCAGATTCATTTCCGTTCTGGAATACAGGACCATATTTTATCACAGTGGCACCCGGTACAATGACGCCTCAGGAGTGGGCGAACGGCGAGAAACCAGTGTTCCAGCAGGCAGCGAATTCGACTCTCAATGATGGAAAAAACATTGTTATCGTAACTTCCACCGTGCTTTTTGGATATCCTGCCGAGGAAATATTTTCTATTGCAGGAGAGCAAACTGAAGCCTATATTAGCTTCGAGCAGAATGGTGTTCCCTTTGTGGTGGGAATCGCCAAAGCATCTAATGTTTCAGATTCGTCTTCGGCCGCATTAAACAAGAATCTCGATGCCATTTGGGCAACCTTAGAATTCGGGACGACCACGGCTGCAAGTGGGTATCTAAACCAGCGCCAATAGTGCCTGTTTGCATTTAAGATAGTTTTAATCGCCCATTCTTTATCATAACGATGGCACGGCCGTCGCTCCTTGAAACATGTTAAAATGGTTGCATATGCGGAAGCTCGTCGTCGCAAACTGGAAGGAAAACCCGAAAAGCGAGAAGCAGGCACTCGCGCTTTTCCGCGCCGTGGCGAAGATAAAGCCCGTGAACGGAGTTGAAGTTGTCGTATGTCCGCCCTTTATCTATTTGGAGTGCATTGCCGATGTACGCAGGCGTGAGAAAAAACGGCATGTCGTCCTCGGCGCGCAGGACGTGTTTTGGGAAGAGAAAGGTCCGTACACGAGCGAGGTGGGGCCGCGGATGCTCAAATCGCTTGGGGTGCGATACGTGATCGTCGGCCATTCGGAGCGGCGGAAGTGGCTTAAAGAAACGGATGCGATGATCAACAAAAAGGTGCGGCGTGCATTGCGTGATGGCTTACGCGTAATACTTTGCGTCGGCGAATCGCTCCCGATTCGGAAAAAGGGGACTGCTGCTGCGAGAAAGTTTGTGGAAGGTCAGTTGAAAAAGGATCTCGCCGGCGTTCCTCGTGCGCGGCTGCCGTATGTGATCGTTGCCTATGAACCGATCTGGGCCATCGGCACGGGTTGCAACGCCCGTCCGGAGGATGCGGCACTCATGGCGGACGCCATCAAAAAATTTGCTCCGCGGGCGCTCTACGGCGGTTCTGTGGACAGCAAAAACATTGCCGATTATGTACAATGTAACCAGGTAAGCGGCGTTCTCGTCGGGGGCGCAAGCATAAAGGCCGGAGAATTCAAAAAAATAATAATCAACATATAACTACATGATGGAAAATGGCAAAAAGTGGTTTTGGATTTTACTTGATGTGTTCGTTGCGGTCGCGGTCATAAACGTCGTGTTCTTTGTGATGCCGATGTTGCAGAAGATAGGGGACGGGTATTATCCGGCACGGACCCTCACGGTTTCGGCGGAGGGAAAGACGACAGCGAGTCCCGATCTTGCGGAGATTTCGTTTTCGGTCGTCACGCAAGGACAAAATCCAAACACTCTCGCGGATAACAACAATCAGAAAATGAACGCGGTGCTCACGTTCGTAAAATCGCAGGGCATTGCGGATACCGACATCACGACGACGAACTACGACCTTTCGCCAAATTATCAATGGGACAGAAACACCCAGCGTAATTACATAACGGGCTATACCCTCACGCAGACGGTGGAGGTGAAGGTGCGCGATTTGAGCAAGGTAGCTCCGGTAATCGGCGGGCTTACGCCACTCGGCGTAAATCAGGTGGGTGGGATTACGTTTACCTTTGCGGATGAGGAGAAAGTGCTTGCGGCTGCACGTGCGGACGCATTTTCAAAAGCGCTCGCAAAGGCAAAGGAGATGGCCGCGGAAGCCGGAGTTTCGTTAGGGAAAGCGGTGAGCGTCGCGGAGAGCAACTATATTCCCGTCCGTCCGGTGTCAATGGTCGCAAGCGCGCCGTTGGCGGCGGGCGGTATGCAAGAGATCACCGCACCCACCATCCAACCGGGCACGCAGGACATCACGGACGACGTGAGTATTACCTACCAACTTAATTAATCTTTTCCATGAAACGAGGTGATTGGTTGGCTATCGTCATCATCGGGGCAGCGGTCGGGCTTCTTTCGCAGCCGATTCTTGCGAATGTCGCAGGTTCATTTAATCTGAATCTCACGCTCACGTTGCGCATGGTTGTGTTTCTCGGCTTTGCGATCCTTGCGCCGCTCGCGCTCTTTATCCTCTATCTTGTGGGGAAAATTTTGCCGGTGCTTTATCAATTCGGGAAGTTTGCGGCGGTGGGAGTTCTGAACACCTTCGTTGATATAGGTGTCTTGAATCTTGAGATTTTGGCTTTTGGAACGCCTGCGGCGTGGCCCTATCGGGTTTTTAAAGCGGTTTCCTTCCTTGCGGCAACGACGAACAGCTTTTTCTGGAACAAGTTTTGGACGTTTGATTCCCGTGAACCGGCGAATCCATCACAAACCATCAAGTTTTATCTTGTCGCAATCGGCGGTTTCCTCATTAATGTAGGCGTGGCGTCCTATGTGTTCAGCGGTGTCGCGCGTCCGGCGGCGATTTCCGCGAATCTTTGGGCTAATATCGGGGCCATGGTAGGGGTAGCGTCCGGCTTCCTCTGGGACTTTCTGGGGTACAAATACGTGGTATTCAAAAAACCCACAACAAGGACATAGGGCATTGTCCAGCCGCAGTTCGGCAACCGAACGTACGGCTGGGGCTTGCGTTTTCTCCGGGTATCTGCTATAATGCCAGTGAATGGGTGCGAGTTTTCCTTAACGACGACGTCGACTGAGGAAAATCCCACACAATTCTTTTTGGCCAGGAGCCCCCGCAAGGGGACTTTTGGTTTTAAAGGCCGGTTTTATTGTTTTTTAATGTGCATATTCTATACTGATAGCGGAGCCGGCTGGAGAGCACTCATTCAACCACAAAAAGAATTGGAGGTCACCACAGCCGCTCCACCCAGTTCTTTAAAGCAGGAAGCGCACCCCTCGCGGCGCGTGGTTCGTAAAACTCTTTGAGAATTGGGTGGAGCGGCCGTTCTAATTTCTTTCTGTTCTCCGTTCACTCAAGCAGTGGAGTGGGCTTTCAACGTGCGGCTCAAAAACAAGAATATGCCAAAATTTCAGGAAAACGTGACGCTCGCACGTTACAGCAATTACAAGATCGGCGGTCCGGCGCGTTTCTTTTTTGCGCCCAAAAACGAGAAAGAGGTGCTATGGGCGGTGAAAGAGGCAAAAGCGAGAAGGCTGCCCATTTTTATTTTGGGCGGAGGGACGAACCTTTTGATTGACAATCGCGGGTTTGACGGGCTCGTGCTCCGGCCGAACCTCCTCACGCTCAAATCGGCGGGGACGGAGCTCACCGTGGGCGCAGGGGTGTCCATGGAAGAACTTTTGAAATTTTCCGCAAGGAAATCGCTTTCCGGCCTTGAATGGGCAGGCGGCCTGCCGGGAACTTTGGGCGGGGCGATCCGCGGCAATGCCGGCTGCTTCGGCGGCGAGGTAAAGGATGTGGTGAAATCGGTGCGGAGCTTTGACACGAAGACGATGAAGATAATTGAGCGGCCTCTCGCGAAATGCGCGTTCGGCTATCGCGCGAGCATTTTCAAAAAGAAGGATGGCCGGGAGATCGTCCTTTCGGCGACACTTCGACTAAAGAAAGGAGATAAAAAAGAAATCGCCGCTGCGATCCAAGAAAAGATAGACCATCGCGCGAAAAACCACCCGTTGGACTATCCCAATATCGGCAGCATTTTTAAGAATGTGCCGCTCGCGGCAGTTCATAAAAAGGGCAGTGCGGAATACAAGAAAGCGTTGCGGGAAGGAAAACTCCATTTCCGCGGCTCCCATTTTTCCATAAAGACCGACCCTTTCCCCGTGATCTATGCCGTGAAGCTCATCGCAGAAGCAGGGCTGCGCGGGGTAAGTTCTGGCGGCGCGATGATCTCCGCCAAGCATCCGAACTTTATTGTGAACGTCCTCGGCGCGCAATCATCCGACGTGAAGGAGCTCATCGCGCTCGCAAAGTTCGCCGTGAAGGAAAAATTCGGCGTGGAGTTGGAAGAAGAAGTGCAAATCGTATAACTCTTATGAAAATCAACATAAAAACCAACCTTGATCTTACGGCGCCGCTCCGTACCTATGTTGATGAAAAACTTGTGCCACTCGCGAAGTTCATAAAGAAGTTTGATGAAACTGGTGAAGCCGAAATTTGGCTTGAGATTTCCCGCACCACGCGTCACCACCAGAAAGGCGACGAAGTGTTCCTTGTGGTCGCGGACCTGCGCCTGCCGCGCAAGATCCTCCGCGCCGAGGAGTATGCGGATGACGTTCGCAAAGCGATTGACCGGACGAAGGACACGCTGCGGCTGGAGATTGAAAAATATAAAACGAAGTTTGCAAGAGTAAAACGGGGAAGTTCCTAGAAAAAGTAATCCCCAAAAAAGTTAGAAGGAGGGTGGTTGCACCTGGCTAGGTGGCCGACCCTCCTTCATTTTTGCGGTCTTTTCAGTAGTACCCTAGGGTCGTCTTCTGCAGCAGCAGCTGCAGGACGACCACCACTGAAAGAACAAGACCTAGATTCAGTTTAGCAGGACGCTCCCAGTTGTCAAGGGATTGACTTGCCAGGCTGAATTGTGTTGTGGCTTCGGTGAAATGGGCCGGCGGCTGAAGGGAGCCACCCCTCAGTCGCCAGCCAAAGCGCAGGGTTATCGGTTCAGATCTCTAGGCCCCACTAGTGGGACCAGATAATCTTTCCCTGATAGCCCGTTGCAGTACGTAATCTTGCATCGATCCCCGCGTTGAATCGAAAATTGCCGACTCCTGCCACGGTACTGTCTGTTGCCTTCCACAGGCAGAGCCCAATGGCGAGAAGCCGCCAACGCCCCCCTTTACGATAGAGAGTTCGACTGAGTCGTTCTACGCCGAAGTTCAGAAGAACGTTCGCCGCTACTACGGCGCTCGTATTCCTCTTCCCGACGACGGAGCCTGCCCAGCCAACCTCCGTACCATAAAAGTACCCCAAGACGGATTGATCCGTCCTGTGCGCTATCGTGGGGTGGTTCAGTCCCCTGGCGGTACTGAATCCGTCCAGTCCGGTTCCGACGCTGAGATACAGCCGGGAAATTCTATAAAGGTTATCCAGTTTCCTGGAATCCCTTTTCGTTTCCTCTGGCGTTCTTTGTCGGAATTGCTGGACTTGAGCGTGTGCGGCCGATGCGAATACTACCATCACGAGCAGTATCCTCGGTCCAACGCGGTTGGTTCGTGGTGTCAATGTTCACCTCCGCCAGGAACCCCTAGGGTAGGGCTCCCAGCTAGAAATAATTCTATCATAATATGATTATTTTGTCCAACCTTTCCCCGTTATGGGTTCTGGCAATTTTTTGGTGGAGTACCTATAATCCTTACACATGCTCGGTTCCATCAAAAAATTTTTCGCGAAGCGGTCGCTCGCAGAACTCGCCGAAACGGTGCACGCAATAAATGCGCTTGAGGAGGAGATTACGAAATTGAGCGACGAAGGGCTCATGGCGGAGAGCATAAAATTAAAAGTCCGGATGGCGGGGGAGACGACTGAACGCGAAATGGACAAGGCAGTACTTGACGAAATCCTCCCGCGTGCGTTTGCCCTCGTGCGCGAGGCGGCAAAGCGGACGCTCGGCCAGCGCCCGTTTGACGTGCAGCTTTTGGGCGGGCTTGTGCTCCACAAGGGCGCGGTCGCGGAGATGATAACGGGCGAAGGGAAGACGCTTGCGGCCGTGGCGCCCGCGTATCTCAATGCGCTTAGGGGACTCGGTGTGCACATTGTCACTGTGAACGAATATCTGGCTCGCCGCGACGCGGTTTGGATGGGACAGATTTATCGCGCGCTCGGCCTCTCCGTGGCGTGCCTTGTGCCAAACGCCGCGTTCATGTACGACCCGCTTTATAAGGCTCCCGAGGAGGGCAAGGGCGTTGCTTCTCAAAACCCCGAAACATCTAAATTATTGGATAAAGAACGGGACACAACCGGCAGTTTCTTGGTACAGCAGGAATTCTTGCGCCCGGTGCCACGCCGCGAAGCGTACAATGCGGACGTTACCTATGGCACGAATCACGAGTTCGGTTTTGATTATCTGCGCGACAACTTGGTCTATCGCTTGGAGGATCGCGTCCAACGTGAGCATTACTTTGCGATCATAGACGAGGTGGACAGCATTTTGATAGACGAAGCGCGGACGCCGCTCATCATCGCGGCGCCAGATTCGGAGTCCAGCGACGCGTACAAAGCATTTGCGCGGGTGGCGGCGCTTTTGGAAAAAGAAAATGATTACGAAGTGGACGAAAAACGGAAATCGGTCGCGATCGCGGATGCAGGCGTGGAAAAAGTGGAAAAGATGCTCGGTATCAAGAACATTTACGCGCCGGAGAATATCCGCCTCGTGCATTATTTGGAGGAAAGCGTAAAGGCGAAGGCGCTTTTCCAACGCGACCGCGACTATGTGGTCAAAAACGGGGAAGTGATCATCGTGGATGAATTCACGGGAAGGATGCTTATCGGTCGGCGCTATCAGGCGGGACTCCATCAGGCGATTGAAGCGAAAGAAGGCGTGAACGTAAAGGAAGAGTCGCGCACCTACGCAAAAATCTCCATCCAAAATTATTTCCGCATGTACGAAAAAATCTCCGGCATGACGGGAACCGCGCAGACCTCGGCGGAGGAGTTCTATAAAGTTTACAACCTTGAGGTGATGAGCGTCCCGCCGAACCGGCCGCTCGTGCGCCGCGATGCGAACGACCTTATTTACAAAAATTTCATGGTGAAGATGGATGCGGTGGCGAAGGATGTAGGCGAACGGCAGAAGAAGGGCCAGCCGGTTCTTATCGGAACGACCTCCATCGCGAAGAACGAGATTTTTTCCGCCGCGCTTTCAAAGGCGGGCGTTTCGCACGAGGTTTTAAATGCGAAAAACAACGAACGCGAGGGCGCGATCATCGCGCAGGCTGGGCGTCCTCACGCCGTTACGGTTGCGACGAATGTCGCCGGACGCGGCGTGGACATCGTTTTGGGCGGCAATCCGCCGAAGCCGGAAGATGCGGCAAAAGTGCGCGAACTTGGCGGTTTGCACATCGTGGGTACCGAACGGCACGAGGCGCGGCGCATTGATAATCAACTGCGCGGTCGTTCCGGGCGGCAGGGCGATCCGGGCTCCACGCAATTTTTTCTCTCCGCAGAGGACGATCTTCTCCGAATTTTCGGCGGCGACCGGTTGAAGAATATGATGGAACGGCTTGACGTTCCGGACGATCAGCCGATTGAGTTCAAATTTGTGACAAAGGCGGTTGCCGAGGCGCAGGCGAAGGTGGAGGGCGCGAATTTTGATCTCCGCAAGCACTTGCTTGAATATGATGACGTTCTGAACAAGCAGCGTTCGGCGGTCTATAAGCGCCGCGCGGAAATTTTGGGATTGATGACGAAAACGGACGTTGCGAAGACGATCACGGAGGCCGTGATGGCGCATTTTGATGCGGCGTTCGCGCCGGTGTTTGAAGAAGGATCTGGCGCGGCGGGATTGAAGGAGCAACGCGAGGGGATTGCGAAGGTTTTTAAAGAGGTGCAACTCCTTCCGAACGGTGCCGCGGGAGACATCGCGTTTGAAAATCTGAAGACCGCAGATGATGCGAGGAAGTTTTTGGAAGAACAGGCGGCCAGGGTGGCGGAGAATTCGCTCGCTAAAAACCAGCTCCTCGGCATTTTGGACATGCTTTGGATGACGAACCTTGAGGACCTGGAAGCACTGCAGGAATCCGTCGGCCTCCGCGCCTACGGCCAGCGCGACCCGCTCGTGGAATACCGCCACGAAGCAAGCCGCCTTTTCAAGGATTTCTGGCACAACTTCAACGGGATGGTGTTTGCGAACACGTTCAAGTTATTGAATATGTCCGCACAGGCGGCGGGCGGTGCTCCCGGCGTCGCCAATCCGAACCGCGCGGCGTTCCAATCACCTCACGGTGTATCACGTTCCGGGAAGATTGGCCGCAATGATCCCTGCCCTTGCGGCAGCGGGAAAAAGTATAAGAAGTGCCATGGCAAATAATGCGGCAATATCGTAATGATTACTTGATTCGCGTTGCTATGAGTACCCCGTTCCTTACGCCGTAGATTTGCAAGTGTAATTTTGGAAGCGCAAGTTGCTTGCCGGTTTTGCGGATTCTCTTGCGCAACTCTCCGATGGCCGGAAGCGTCCGGTCGGCATAGCGAGCGGGTGGCCTTGTTTCGGTGCCGAACACATTGTAGAGATTCGCGTGATCGTGAATAGAATGCGGATATTTTTTAAGCGGACGAAGCAAGGTGCCGTATTTCCCGGGAATCTTATTGTGATAAAATGGTCCGAATTCTTTCTTTTTTAATTTTTCCCATGCCGCGTCCGCGGGCGAAAGGCCGCGGTGCATGGTGCCCATACAGATCTTGCTTCCGCAAGAACAGGTGTGCATATCGCACGTAGTTTCCTTCTCATCGGGGGCATAAAGGTCATAGTTGACCGTTAATTCTTCCCCTTTGAAGATTTTGCGTAGGGAGAAGCACAGGATATGTCCTTTGTATGGATACACCTCGCAGTTCTCGGCGCAGGAGTGGTTGATGAGATGAATTCCCGGAACGCGAGGATCGCCTAAGATATCATACTTGTCTCCGCCCGCCATATCATAGAGGCCATGCTTCTTTTCGTCGGCGTCTTTTGGCCGCACGATGGTTCCAAGATAATCGCCGATCACCGTTCCCGCATCAATGTCGCGCGTCGCACAAACACCACGCCCTTTCCCTTTTATTTTTTTTATGATGTATGACGTATCGGTGATTAAGAACATATTGTTAAAATATATCACAATTGGCTATACTTTTCTTAAGCATGAAATTTTATGATGATATTTTAGCGGAACGGACACGCGTAGAGGAATCAATACGCCGGTATGGGTATGCTCCGGAACATCATTTTTGGTGGTATCGCTTCAGCTCCGAAGAAGGAGACAAGAATGTCTTCGTAGAAACTGACGAAGGCGCGCTGCTCACAAAGGAGGATCCGGCAAAGCACGAATATACCGTATTTTCAAGCCCTGTTGCGCCTCCGGAGCGGCGCGCGCCGCTCCTTGTTGAATACGCGGAATATATTTTTTCAAATACGGATACGCGCAAGGTCTGGCTTGAGCTTGAAGCCCCACTGCGAAGGGATTTCTTGCGCCTTTTGCCGGACCATTTGAAAGCCCGACCGATCAACTATACGCTCACGTGGCCAGTGACGGATCTCCGTACGTTTGACCCTGAGCTTCCTGGTGGGCACTATAAGGCGCTGCGCAAGGAAAAGCACAAATTTTATCGTGAGCATACCGTTGCGGTATGTGATGCAAAAACCTATGCCAACAAAGAAACGTTGCATGCCATCATACGCGATTGGCGGAAAAGGCGTAACGCCCATGATCGCGCATGGGCGGCGGAATATCACAATGTAATAGATGGGAATTTTGAGGGCATGACCGAGGCACGCGTAGTTATGGTTGACGGCAGGGCGGCGGGAATCAATGGAGGCTGGCCTATTCCGAATAGCGATCGCTATTATGGCGCGGTGGGCATCCATGATTATTCAGTGAAGGACCTGGGATCAATGTTGTACTTAGAGGACTTGGTATGGTTGAAACAGCATGGATATGGGGAGGTTGACATGGCGGGAGGAGAAAAAGCGCTTACGGCATTCAAAAATAAATTTTGCCCTACCTCGTGGTACAAGACTTTTGTTTTTTCTGTAGCGAAGAAGTAAGATAAAAAGTACGGGGAAGTCACGTGCGCATGGAAAACGATCAAAATCAGAAGCCGACGAATGGAAGCGACGACAATATTCCTACAGAGGAAATTGTTACGGAACCGAAATTCAGCAAAAAATTCCTTTTTGTGACCGATGAAGCGCTCTCGGTTGATTTGGCGTGGAAAATAAAGCAGGAGGGAAACGAGGTAAAGATGTATGTCGGCAATGAAGCCGACCAGGACATCGGCGACGGATTCGTGGACAAAGTGGACGATTGGAAGGTGAACATTGATTGGGCGGACGTGGTGGTCTTTGACGATGTGATTGCGGGAGAGAACGGTTTTGGAAAAATGGCGGACGAGCTGCGGGTGAAGGGGAAACTTGTGGTCGGCGGGAGCGCGTATACCGACCGGTTGGAGATAGACCGCGAGTTCGGGCAGGAGGAAATGAAATCCGCAGGCATGCTTGTCCTTGCGCACTGGGATTTCGACAATTTTGGCGACGCGATAGAATTTTTGAAAGCGAACCCGGGCCGCTACGTATTCAAGCCGTCCGAGGGCGATTTGGACTGGCACATGAAGAACCTGCTTTTTATCGGGCACGAAGAGGACGGCAAGGATCTCTTGGAAGTGCTGGAGCATAACCGCAAGAGCTGGTCGCGGAGGATCAAGCGGTTCCAGCTGCAGAAAGTCGCGTCGGGCGCGGAGATCGCGGTGGGCGCGTTTTTCAACGGGCACGACTTTATCACGCCGATCAATATCAACTTTGAACACAAGAAATTATTCCCGGGCGACATTGGGCCGCCGACGGGGGAGATGGGTACGCTCATGTTCTGGGCGGAGCCCAACGGATTTTTCCGAGATACGCTTGCCAAGATGTTGGAGAAATTGCGCGCGTGCAAGTACGTGGGCTATATTGACGTGAATTGCATCGCGAACGCGCGCGGCGTGTATCCCCTGGAGTTCACCTCGCGCTTCGGGTATCCGACGATCAGCATCCATATGGAAGGCATCCAGAGCCCGATGGGAGAATTTTTGTATGTTATCGCGAAAGGCGACCAATATCCCTTGAAGGTTCAAAGGGGCTTTCAGGTGGGCGTGGTCGTGGCGGTGCCGCCGTTTCCGTACCGCGACGAGAAAATGCTGCAGATCTACAAAGATATTTCTATTTTGTTCAAGAAATCAAACCTTGACGGTATTCATCTGGGGGACGTGAAGATGGTGGAGAACGATTGGAAACTGGCAGGGAAGAGCGGCTACGCGCTTGTGGTCACGGGATCCAACAGCACGGTGGCCGATGCGCGCCGGCAGGCCTACCGCCGGATAGACAACATCATGCTGCAGAACATGTTCTACCGGACGGACATCGGCGCGAAGTGGTTTGCGGAGAGCGACGAGCTGCAGACGTGGGGCGTGCTATAATACTCTTGTGACCTTAGATGAATTCAAGGGTGTTGAGTTGCGCGTCGCGAAGGTTCTTTCCGCGGAGCGGGTGGAGGGTTCAGAAAAGCTGGTTAAACTGCAGATAGATCTTGGCGGCGAGCCGCGGCAGATCGTTGCGGGTATCGGGAAGGCGTACGCGCCGGAGGATTTGGTCGGGGAGGAAATTATAGTCGTCGCAAACCTTGAACCGCGGCAGCTGATGGGACTTGAAAGCCAAGGGATGCTACTTGCGGCGCACGGCGAGGATAGCGAGCCAGTGCTCCTTGTGCCCAAGAGCCCTGTTCCACCGGGTTCAAAAGTATCGTAAAATATCCAAGCATGAGAAAAATTCTCTCCATCATTATTTTCGTAGTACTTGCCGCCGGGATCGTTGCCGTGGCGCTGTGGTATAATACAAAGTCCGATGAAGCGATGCGCGCGGCCGAAGTGCAGGCGGGCGCGGCCGCGGAGCAGACACAATCGGCGATCATGCAAAATTTCAAAATAAACGACGTGACGGTGGGCACCGGCGCCGAGGCCAAGAACGGCGACTCGGTGACGGTGAATTACGTGGGCACGTTGGACGACGGTACGAAGTTCGACAGTTCATACGACCGCAACCAGCCGTTCACATTTGTACTTGGCGCGGGTAAGGTCATTAAAGGATGGGATCTTGGCGTCGTTGGCATGAAGGTCGGCGGGAAGCGGGAACTTACCATTCCGCCGGAACTCGGATATGGAGCAAGTGGCGTTCCGCAGGCGAATATCCCGCCGAACGCGACGCTGCATTTTACCGTTGAACTTTTATCGGTGAACGGAGTGCCATCTTCAACCTCTGCAGGGCAATAGACGGCAAAAATAGGGTGAAATTTGAATATGAATACCTAATCCTGTCAAGGATTTTGGGCGGTTTGGATTTTAGAATTTTTTAATGATTGATTTGGCATAATTGGGGTACACCATCATGCGTGTACTTCTTCTGGAGGACGAAAAGGATATGGGAAACTACATCGCGAATAGCCTCAAGGCTGAGCGGTTTGCGGTGGATTGGGCCGAAACGGGCGAAAAAGGGCTCATGTGGGCCAAGGTGAACTCGTATGACGTGGGAATCTTTGACATCAAGCTTGCCGGCGCGCAGAGCGGGCTCCAAGTGTGCAAAGCCGTCCGCGAACGCGGGAAGACGTTCCCTATCATCATCCTTTCCATCACGGGGGATGTGACGACGAAAATAGAGGCGCTCAATCTCGGCGCGGACGATTATTTGGCAAAGCCATTTTCGTTCGCCGAACTTTTGGCGCGGGTGAATGCGCTCCTGCGGCGCGAGAAAAAGATCACGGGGCCGATCCTCGCGGTCGCCGATTTGGAAATGGACACCCACACCCGCACGGTGAGGCGCGGCGGGAAGCGCATTGAGCTTAACCGAAAGGAATTTGCGCTGCTTGAGTACTTAATGAGAAACCCCGGGACGAATTTGACGCGCGCGATGATTTTGGAGCACGTCTGGGACATGAATGCCGATCCCTTCACGAACACGGTGGATGTGCACATCCGTTTCCTGCGCGGCAAAATGGACGAGGGCTTCAAGAAAAAACTGATCAAGACCGTCCACGGCTTCGGCTATCGGATAGAGGAATAGCCCTTAGCGATAAATCGTTTTCCCCAAGTAATTTTTAATCACCCTCTCGCTTGGAAAATAAAGAGGGTCTGGCAGATGGTCCAGCGGGAACCATTTCCATTCGGTGATTTCGTCCGGCTCCCTAATCTGCGCTTCACCTTCAAAGTCTTCACAAAGGAATCCGATCGTTACAAAGTGCGCGTCTTCAACCTTATCATTGCTTACGCTGATCAGCGTAATTTTTTTCTCGTTAATTTTAATGCCTGTTTTTTCCAGAACTTCCCGGAGAGCGCCGCCTTCAAACGTTTCCTTGAATTCAAGTTTGCCTCCCGGCATGGTCCACGTTCCTTCCCCGTGAAGTTCGCTGTCGGCTTTCGCGGAATCGGCATGCCGCTTCCCGAGGAGAACGCTGCCGTTTTTAAGAAGCATCACGCCAAACCCAACGCCGACTCTCGGTTTTTGTTCGCTCATTCCTGTTATTTTAACAGGGGGCCGGTATAATGGAAAGATGATTGAGAAAAAAGATCTTCCGCGGCTCCGGCGGCGCGCGGCGCGCATTTTTTCGGTTTTGAAGAAACTTTTTTCGGACGCGCGCATCGCGCTTCATTATCGCAATAACTGGGAATTGCTCGTTGCGGTGGAGCTCTCCGCGCAGTGCACGGACAAAAAAGTGAACGAGGTGACCCCGGCGCTTTTCAAAAAATATCGGAAGTTGGGTGACTATATCCGCGCAAACCCGCGTGAATTTGAACGCGACATCCACCAATGCGGATTTTATCGCGCAAAGACGCGGAATATCCTGGCGGCGGCAAAAGTGGTGAAGCAGAAATTCAACGGTAAGCTGCCGCGGACGATGGAGGAGATGGTCACGATCCCGGGCGTGGGTCGTAAGTCCGCGAATGTGATTTTGGGCAATGCCTACGGCGTGGTAGAGGGGATCGCCGTGGACACGCATGTGAAGCGCCTTGCGCATGTCCTTGGCCTTTCGCGCGAGAAAACTCCGGAAAAGATAGAGCGTGACCTTATGGCCATCATTCCAAAACCGCAGTGGTTCAGCGCAACCTATCTTTTGATAGAATACGGTCGCAGGTACTGCACTGCGCGGCCGCATAACCACGCTGCGTGCCCGCTTACCAAGGCACTTCGCGGGGTCAGCGAGAACCCATCCCAAAGTAGGCCACGCGACTCTAAAGTTTGCTATACTTTGTGATATGAATAAGGAACGAAAGATCGCCAATTTTCTGTTTGAAGTGGGGACGATGCGGAAGCTGATGCGAATGCATCGGCAGACGCTCCTTACGGACGACATGTCGGACAGCATCGCTTCACATTCCTACCGCGTGGCATTCATAGGATGGCATCTGGCGAAAGCCGAAGGCGCCGATCTTTATAAGACCGTTATGATGTGCCTTGTGCATGATATGGCAGAAGCGCGGAGCGGCGACCACAACTATGTTCATAAAAAATATGTGAAGGTCTTTGACGACGAGATTGTGAAAGAACAACTTGGCTCATTGCCCTATCCGGGTCTTAAGGATCTCGCCGTTGAATATAACAAGCGGAAGACGAAAGAGGCGATCGTCGCGAAAGATGCCGACCTCCTCGATCAGATTTTGCTTCTCCGGGAGTATGAATGGCAGGGAAACAAGGAAGCCGGCATATGGCTGCGGGGCAAGAGCGGCCAGAAGGAAAATGTGCAGTTTTCGCGACTGAAGTCAAAAAGCGCAAAAAAGCTCGCGAGGGCGATCATGAAAGAGGAACCCTCCAGCTGGTGGAACGAAATCTGGACGCCCGTAAACCGCTAGTTGTTATCCACAGTGGCCTTTCTGGGGGATTTGCTACAATCACTCTTGTAGTTAACGTTAGGTTAACGGAGCAAAAGCCGTTTCTCGTGTGAGGCGAGAAGCGGTTTTTGCGTTATATGTTTGATTGTTGTTTGACGGTGTGGACCACGGGGCGTAGAGTGTGATGGCTACCCCTTAGGGCCCGACCCGCGGGGGATTGGTGTATGGCCATGGACCATTTTGAACTGATTTCAAAGAACAAGCCCGCAGGGGATCAGCCGAAGGCGATCAACGAGCTCATCGCTGGCTTAAAGCGCGGCCTTCGCGACCAGACATTGCTCGGTGTGACGGGCTCCGGGAAAACGTTCACTGTTGCGAACGTGATCGCGGCGGCGAACAAACCGGCGCTCGTGATCGCGCACAATAAAACTTTGGCCGCCCAGCTTTGCAACGAGTTCCGCGAATTGTTCCCGAAGAACTCGGTAAACTATTTCGTCTCGTACTACGACTACTACCAGCCGGAGGCGTACATCCCTTCAAGCGATACGTATATAGACAAAGAAGCGCTCATTAACGATGAGATAGACAAGCTGCGCCACGCGGCGACGACCGCGCTTCTTACGCGGCGCGACGTAATCATTGTGGCGTCCGTCTCGTGTATCTACGGCCTGGGCGCGCCGGAAGTGTACGAAAAGAACATTTTCCATTTTAAAGTTGGCGATAAAATTGAGCGCAAGGACTTTGCGCGGAAGCTCGTTGAACTACAATTCTCGCGGACGAATAGCGACCTGAAGCGCGGCACGTACCGCCTGCGCGGCGAGAACTGGGAGATCATGCCGGCCGATCGCGAGGTGATTTACAACTTTGAGGTCAAAAACGGCGTGGTCCGAGCGATTTACGAGATAGATCCGGTCGCAGGGTTTCAGCCGGGAAAGACGCCAACGGTGCCGGACGTCATTTTTGCGCCGGCAAAGCATTTTATTACGGAAGCGCCGGAGCGCGAGCGGGCGATCAAGGCGATCCAGGCAGAGCTCAAAGACCAACTCAAATATTTTGAAAAAGAGAAAAAGTTTTTAGAGGCGGAGCGGCTGGAGCGCCGCACAAAGTTTGATATCGCGATGATGCGCGAGGTGGGCTACTGCCACGGCATTGAGAACTATTCCCGCCATCTCTCGGGCCGCCGTGAGGGGGAGCCGCCGGACACGCTCCTGGACTATTTCCCGCACACCGAAGACGGCAAGCCCGATTTTCTAACTATCATAGACGAATCGCACATGACCGTGCCGCAGCTCCAGGGCATGTTTGAAGGCGACGCCTCGCGCAAGAAGACGCTCGTGGAATTTGGCTTCCGCCTACCGTCGGCAAAGGACAACCGGCCCCTGCGATTCCCGGAATTCGTGAACCGCGTGGGACAAACGATGTATACTTCCGCCACGCCCGGTCCATACGAACGCCGCGAGAGCGATCCCAAGACCGGCTCGGGGCAAATTGTTGAGCAGATTATCCGTCCGACAGGCCTTGTGGATCCGAAGATCACCGTCCGCCCCGCGCGCGGGCAGGTGGACGACCTCATCCCGCGCATTGAAGAGCGCGTGACAAAGAAGGAGCGCGTGCTTGTGACGACCCTCACGAAGCGGATGGCCGAAGATCTTTCCGCGTACTTGGAGGAGCGCAAAATGAAAGTGAATTATCTCCACAGCGACGTGAAGACGCTTGATCGCATCAAAATTCTGACGGACCTCCGGCGGGGGAAGATAGAAGTGCTCGTGGGCGTGAACCTATTGCGCGAAGGCCTGGACCTGCCCGAGGTTTCGCTCGTCGCGATCATGGACGCGGACAAAGAAGGATTCCTCCGCAGCGAAGTTTCTTTGATCCAGACCATCGGTCGTGCGTCGCGGAACGTTGAAGGGGAGGTATTGATCTATGCGGATCAGATTACGGGTTCCATTGAACGCGCCGTCAAAGAAACCGACCGCCGGCGCAAGATCCAGGTTGCCTACAACAAGGCGCACCACATAACACCCACGACCATTGTGAAGGCCATCACGGATATTCTCCCGAATGTTGACGAGATTTTGAAGCTGGAGACCAAGCCCATTCCCAAATCAAAGACCGGCATGCAGAAGCTCATCGCCGAGAAGGAACGAGAAATGAGGGAGGCCGCGAAGCACTTGGACTTTGAGCTCGCCGCCATTTTACGGGACGAGATAAAGGAGTTATATAGGAAGGTGGGAAAGGGGATAAATAAATCTGGCAAGTTTTAATTTTCCGAAAAAAGCGAAAAGGTAACGTCACACGGGCATTCGGAAGGAGCTGCTTCGGCCACGGTGTGATAAAGGAAAGAGAAGCGGACAAGAATGAGCCCATCCGCCTTGCGATACCCCGTCTGGCCGCCCACATGGCCGCCGGCGGCGAGGTAGTTGTCTACCTTCCACCCGAGCGCTTTGAGCTTGCTGTCGTAATAGTTTAGGAAAGGTGTAAAGATGCTTCCGGGATCCATCGTGCCCGTGACCGGCACGGAACTTACACTCGCTCCCGAATAGGTGGAGGTGCCTATGGTCACGGTTTCCGCCTTCGGTACCTCCCAGTTCGCGTCACTATAGAGGGGATAGAGGACTTGGCTAAGCGTTTGGCGCGAGAGAGTGAACTCTGCGCTCTCTGCGGAAATTTCATTCGTGATGGGGACGGATTCGTACGCGTTGAGCCCAAGCACGTAGGTGCCGGACGGATACATGTCGGAGATCGTCCACGCCGCGTTCCCCGTGTTCGGCAGGTCGGTAAAAACGATAGGATCAAATTCCTGGCCCTCAATTTGCAATGGCGGCGGCGGTATGCGCCGGATGGTCACCGAGATTTTATCACTTGAAGGAATGCCGGACGTCGTCCATGAAATGGTATGGGTGCTTCCGGCGTCCCATGCCTCGCCGCCCTTCGGTGAGACTACAATTATGGCTGCCACAGCCGGCGTATATGTGTATGTCATCCACGCATAGAGTCCTGCTCCGAGGCCCACGATGATGAGTACTATAACAATCCAGAGAGCTTTTCGACCGCGCACTGTGCTCATGGGAATATCATAATAGTTTTTCATGAAATATCCACCATCATTGTGTACCTTGAACGATCGGTTGACTTTCGCCGCACCCGCCGCTAAACTTTCTTCTGTACCCCTAGTGAGCGCGGCTCGGGGGATGTTTTCGTATGGGACGATTGGGATACGCATATGCCGCACGATAAAATAATCATCAAGGGCGCGCGCGAGCATAATTTAAAGAACATCAATCTTGAGATCCCGCGGGACAAGATGGTGGTCTTCACGGGTTTGTCCGGTTCGGGGAAATCGAGTTTGGCATTTGATACGATCTTCGCCGAAGGCCAGCGCCGCTACATAGAATCCTTATCCGCTTACGCGCGGCAATTTTTGGGCCGCCTGGACAAGCCGGATGTGGACGATATTGAGGGTCTTTCGCCTGCGATCTCTATTGACCAAAAAAGCCATTCATCCAACCCGCGCTCTACGGTCGCTACGATCACGGAAATCTATGACTACCTCCGCGTGCTTTTTGCAAGGGCCGGAAAACCGTTTTGTCCAACCTGCGGCCGCGAGATAAAAAAGCTCACGAATGAGGAGATTGTGGACGTGGCGATTGACATTGCAAATGAGAACGATAGGAAAAATGCCGCCCCTGCACGCGGCACAGTTGGGAAGAACATGGTGATCCTTGCGCCCGTCGTACGCGGCCGAAAAGGGGAGTATTACCAGATGCTTTACGATTTCTTGAACGCCGGATTCTCCGAGGTGCGTATTGATGGCAAGTATCATTCACTCCGCGAGCGCGTGGAGCTTTCCCGCTACAAAACGCACACCATTGAGCTTGTGGTTGATCGCATACCCGCCGGCATGAATTTTAAGGAAAAAGATAATCGCTTGCGCCTTGCGGAGGCGATTGAATCGGCTTTGAAATACGGGAACGACGTGGTCACGATCATCACCGACAAGGAAGTTTCGCTTTCATCAAAGTTCACATGTCCGCACGATGGATTTTCATTTCCCGAGATTGAGCCGCGGTTGTTCTCGTTCAATAGCCCCTATGGCGCGTGTCCGGAATGCCACGGTCTGGGCACGAAAGACATTTGGTCGGAAGAGATCTGCCCGGTCTGTGCCGGAAAACGTTTGCGCGAGGAAAGTTTGAGTGTTTTGATTGACGGCAAAAACATCAACCACGTGACGGCGTTTTCCATTGAAGAAGCGTACAAGTTTATAAGCGGCATAAAATTCCGAAGCGCGTCGCTCACAGAAGTCGCCGAGGCGCCGCTCCGCGAGATCAAGAGCCGGTTGAAATTCATGGCGGACGTCGGCTTGGAATATTTGACGCTTGATCGCAAAGCGGGGACGCTCTCGGGCGGCGAGGCGCAGCGGATACGGCTTGCCTCGCAGATCGGTTCGCGCCTCGTCGGCACGCTCTATATTTTGGACGAGCCGACGATCGGGCTTCACCAGCGCGACAACGCGAAGCTCATCCAGACGCTCCACGATCTGCGCGATCTGGGGAATACGATCATCGTGGTGGAGCATGACGAGGAAACGATTCGGAAGTCCGATTATTTGGTGGACATCGGGCCGGCGGCGGGCGTGCACGGCGGTCACATTGTAGCCCAAGGTCCGATTCCCGAAATTATCAAAGACACAAAAAAGGACTCGCTCACATTGCAATATTTGCGCGGGAAAAAGTTTATTGAAGTGCCGAAACAGAGGCGTAAAGTGGACGCGAAACAGGATTATTTGAAAATCCGCGGCGCCCACGCGAACAATTTGAGGGATATTGACGTGGATATCCCATTGCGCCGGATGGTTGCAGTGACCGGTGTTTCTGGTTCCGGCAAGTCCAGCTTAGTTTACGATGTGCTCTATAAAACGCTCGCAGACAAATTCAATCACGCAAATTACCGCGCGGGCGGCCACAAGGCGATGCTCGGTACGGAGTATCTGAACCGCGTGATCAACATTGATCAGTCAGCGATCGGCCGCACGCCGCGGTCAAATCCGGCGACCTACGTGGGCGCCTGGACGCACGTCCGCGATCTTTTTGCGGCAACGGAGGATGCGCGTGTGCGCGGCTATAAGCCGGGCAGGTTCAGCTTCAACGTGCCCGGCGGCCGCTGCGAAAATTGCGAGGGCCACGGCACGATTGCGATTGAGATGCACTTTTTGCCGACGGTCTATGTGACCTGCGATGTCTGCAAGGGGAAGCGCTTTGATCGCGAGACGCTCGCGGTGGAGTATCACGGGAAAAATATCTACGACATCTTGCGGATGACGGTGGAAGAAGCGGTGAAATTCTTTGAGGACATTCCGTGGCTTTACGAGAAGCTCACGATTCTGGAAGAAGTAGGACTCGGATATTTAGAAATCGGCCAGTCGGCGACGACCTTGTCCGGCGGCGAAGCGCAAAGAATTAAACTGTCCGCCGAACTCGGCAAGCGCGACACGCGCCGGACCTTGTATCTGCTGGACGAACCCACAACCGGTCTGCACTTCGCCGATGTCGATCAGCTGGTGAAAGTGCTTCAGCGGCTCGTGGACAGGGGGAACACCGTTGTCATCATTGAACACAACTTGGATGTCATCAAAACCGCCGACTGGGTGATTGACCTTGGCCCCGAAGGCGGCGAGCGCGGCGGCCGCGTTGTTGCGGTAGGCACGCCGGAAGAGATCGTGCGCAAGAAAAACAGTTTCACCGGGCAGTATTTGAGGAAGGTGTTGTCTTAGGGAAGCGATATCAGTGCTACCTCCCGCGCCGCTTCTGCTTCAATTGCTTCATCCGCTCACGGAACGTGTATGGGTTTTTAAATTTGTTTGGATCGATCCCGGAAGCCGAGAGCCACTTTTCTACAAACGTAAAAGTAGAGGGATGGTGGATCATTCTTTCCGGATAATTGACGTAGGTCTCGACAAGGTCAGCCCAGAACTCTTGAGCTTGGCGGGACAATAATTCCTGATTTAAGCCAGCGAGCATCATGCGCCTCTCTTCCTCGGAAGCAGTTCTGAATCTGTCGCTGGCTTTTAGTTCTTCTTCCTTTGCGATGAATTCTCTTGGGAGGTCCACATCAATGTAATAATCGTCCGGTCTTTGTTTTACCGGTTTTTGGACGAGGTCAATCATCTCCAGGAGAAAATCAATCCTCTCGCTATACGTAAGATGGTCACTGTCAGTCCAATCCAAATGGTGGGCGAGTTCGTGCGTGAGGACGGCCTTTATATTTGCCTCTGACTGCCACGGCAACTTTTTATGACAAAGAAACTCAACCTCCGCGATTCTTTTAGAGCCCTTTATAAGGGACGTAAAACCACCACTATCAGGGGCGTCCGCGATAACGTCCACATCGTCATCGTCATGACGATTTACATACCGGATATCGGTCACGGGAGCATAGAATTCCGGTGGAAATTCTTCCAAGAGTGACTTGAGCAATGGCTCTAATTTCCCCTTGTAGTTGCGGATTCCGAGGTGCGACAGAAGGGCTGCGAGCCGGCTTTCGTCGTAGTATTTTACTTGTTCAAAACCGGAAAATCTTGGCTCCTCGCTTTTTGTCTTTGCCTGCACATCAAGGGCGTGGGGGTTCTCAAAGACGTCATAAAGATCTGCGAGCCTTCGGTGGCGGTTATGATTTATATTTATAAGCCGGAGATCGGCGACAGAGAGAGAAGAAACTTCACCCTCTGGATTTCCCATGCGTTCTTTCTCTGACTCTGACATATTATTTGCCATCCTGTTTACCGATTCGCGTGCATAGGCATATGGTCTACAGATATTGTTATCAGGCCCGACGAGACTTTCAATCCTCTTTACCTTTTCCGATAATTTGGTGTCTAAGATCAGCGACTCCAGCGCTTGCACTTTAGCGAGCGTCGCGGCATCCACCGGCTGATACTTCGATAGCTCCACTTTCCTCTCAACATCCTGAATTTTCTCATCGAGATCATCGAATTCCCTACAAAGTTTTTCCAGCTCCGCATCCTCTGCAGCTGTTTTGTCTTTTTTGCCAGCCAGGTCGGTTATCTTGTCAATCATTTTGTGATTTTCCGTTGCCAGTTGCTTCTTCAATAGTTCCAGGTTATGGATTGCGATTTCCTTGGCAGATTGGCCTTGTGAAGTCTCTGTGCCGGGTGGAGCGCTTTTTTGATGCTCCTGCTTTTGCTGTTCTTGCGCAAGCGCCGAACCAGCCATAAGTCCGGCGCTGAGCGCGGCCGATCCCACACGCCGTGAAAATCGTTTAGCGGCGGACTCGAATTCCCTTCGTTTTTTTTCCCTCTCTCTGCTTTCCCGCTGCAACTTGGTCTCCGGCACCTCGGGACCAGCATCTTCGGGGATAAGCCATCGTTCTGCCGACATGGCTTTATCCTAATCTCCGGTCAAGGATTGTGCAATCTTTCGATGGCAGAACTAACTTGGATTTGTTATGATCAATCTATGGTCAAGATCGTCGGCAATGACATCTGGCGCGGGGGGCAGAAGGTAGGGTGGGTTGATGGCGACCACATCCGCGCGCACGATGGGAAAAAACTTGGCTATTTTGAAGCGAATTTTGTGTACGGTGAGGACGGACACAAGCTGGCGTACATGGAGGGTGACCATTTGATTTCTTACGGCGGCAACGAAAAAATTCCCTTGGAGAAAGTAAGTGAAGCGATAGAGGGCGGCCTCCTGCCCGCGATCGGCAAGTGCGCGGTGTACGTGTTGCTGGGCAGTTAGCCGCTTATCTGCTAAAAATTAAAGGGTGATCAACTATAAGAAACTTCCGGAGACGCCGGGCGTGTATTTGATGAAAGATGGCGAGGGCCGCGTGCTTTATATAGGGAAGGCGGGGAACCTACGCCGGCGCGTCGCGAGTTATTTTGAGCGGCCGCACGACGTGCGGATTGAAACGCTCGTGCGGAAGATCGCGAAGATTGATTATCGGAAAACCGACACGGCGCTTGAGGCGCTCATTTTGGAGGCAGAGCTTATCAAGAAGTTGGTGCCGCCGTTCAACGTGCGTGAGAAGGACGACAAAAGTTTTTTGTATATTGAGATAACGAAAGAGAAATTTCCGCGCGTGCTTTTGGTGCGGGGGCGCGACACCGGTTTTTCTAAGGTTGGGAAACATGGCGCCAAGCAGGGAAGACGGTACGGTCCCTTTGTATCCGCATCAAGCGTACGGGAAGCGTTGCGCATTCTCCGGAAGATATTCCCATGGAGCATGCATGATCCGGAACGGCTCGGGAAGTTCGCGCGGCCCTGTTTTGATTACGAGATCGGCCTTTGTCCGGGTGCGTGCGTGGGCGCAATCACGCGCGCGGATTACATAAAGAACATCAATCGGTTGAAACTGTTTCTAGACGGCAAGAAAAAACGTCTGCTCCAGTCGCTTACAAGGGAAATGAACGCGGCAAGCAAAAAATTGGAATTTGAAGCGGCGGAAAAACTGCGGCGGCAGATTTTTGCGCTCCGGCACATCCGCGACACAGCGCTTATTTCCGATTCCGAGGTGTTTGCGCCCGAGGGAACAATGGGCCGCGCGGGCGGGGCGGTCCACGTGGCGGGCCGAACCGACGCTCGCGGTGGGACATATCGCATTGAGGGCTATGATATTTCAAACATTTCGGGCACTGATGCGGTCGGTTCCATGGTGGTCTTTGAGAATGGCGAGCCAAATAAAAACGAATACAGAAAATTTCGCATCCGCACGGTCTTCAAGCCGAATGACGTCGGCATGCTTACGGAGGTTTTGGAACGCCGCTTCAGACATTTTTCCGGCGGACGCTCTCCATTCGGCAAGATGCCGAGCCAATTGCGGGATTGTGAGGCGTGGCGGTTGCCGGATCTTATTTTAATTGACGGCGGCATCGCCCAGGCGAACGCCGCGCATCGCGTGCTTCTGCGGGCCGGACTGCGCATTCCGATCGTGGGCATTGCGAAGGGCCCGGAGCGCAAGCGCAACGATATCGTTGGCGCCGTTCCGAAGGGCGTGCAACAAACAACGCTTATTCGTGTACGCAACGAGGCGCACCGATTCGCAATCGGCTATCACAAGAAACTTCGCCTGCGTTCTTTTATCGGACGATAGTGGTGATGATATTATAGAGATATGAAGAGGAGGATCATTGACGTGCTTGCGGGGGGAGGGGTGGGCGTGATGCCAACCGATACCATTTACGGAATCGTTGGCTCCGCGCTCCGGCTGGGAACGGTAGCACGGATTTATCGCTTACGGAAGCGTGATACTAAGAAGCCGATGATTGTTCTTATCGCGGCGCCGGATGAGGTGCGGCGTTTTGGGGTAAGGCCCGGCGTGCGCACAAAAAAAATCTTGAAAAAAGTATGGCCGGGGAAGGTAAGCGTTATTTTACCGTGCCGTTCCAAAAAGTTCGCCTATCTCCATCGCGGAACCAAAACGCTTGCGTTCCGCGTGCCCAAACCAACGTGGCTTCGGGCGTTGCTTCGGAAAACGGGTCCGCTCGTCGCGCCAAGCGCAAATATTGGAGGCAAACCGCCGGCGAGGACGATCCGCGAAGCAAAGAAATATTTCGGTGGCAAGGTGCAATTTTATATTGATGCAGGGCGGTTGGCGGCGAAGCCGTCAACGGTGGTAAGTGTGAGCGGCGGGAAAATAGTCGTACTACGAAAGGGTGCCGCATGAATTTTTTTGTCCATGCGAACTGGCAAGGGCGTAACGATTAGAATTTACGGACGTGTGCACGGGGTGGGATTTAGATATTCCGCCGCGAGCGAGGCGCAAAAACTAGGCATAGTTGGATTTGCAGAGAACGATCCGGACGGGCCGGTTCATATTGAGGCGGAGGGAGAGGAGATAGCGCTCAAGAAATTTCTCGCATGGTGCCGCAAGGGACCGTTGTTTGCGAAAGTGGAGCGCGTGGAGGCGGAATGGTCGGAAGCCACCGGTAAATTTTCTGATTTTTCAGCAGGATAAATTTCGGTTATAATAGTGACATTGTTCTTCAATGACAAAACTCTCCCGTTCAAAATTGGAGTTGTTCACTGATTGCCGGAAATGTTTTTGGCTGGATCTTAACAAAGGGATTAAGCGGCCGCCGAGCATGCCCTTCACGCTCAACAATGCCGTAGACTTTTTGCTGAAAGAAGAATTTGACGTGCATCGCGCGAAGGGAACGCCGCATCCGGTGATGAAGAAAAACAAAATTGATGCAATCCCGTTCCAGCACGAAAAACTGGATCAGTGGCGCCACAATTTCACCGGTGTGCAGTTCCATCACAAGCCGACCGATTTTTTGGTCACTGGCGCGGTGGATGATATTTGGATGAATCCCAAAGGGGAGCTCATTGTCGTGGACTATAAAGCAACCGGCGCGCGTGAGCACAAGATTTATGATTCTTATCGGCGGCAGATGGAAGTTTACCAGTGGCTCTTGCGGCAAAACAAATTTGACGTTGCTTCAGTCGGTTATTTTGTGTTTGCGCGCGTAGATAAGGCGAAGGGATTTGGGAATGGTACGGCGGCGCTCGCGTTTGATCTTTTCGTGGAGCCGCTCGCAGGCGACGATTCGTGGGTGGAGCAGGCGCTTATGAGCGCGCGAAAAACATTAGATGAGTCGAAGGCGCCCGATCCCGCGCCAGCCTGCGACTATTGCAACTACCGCCGCGCCGCGGAGCAGTTCTAATTTCGCAGCCCCTTGTGTATATAGTTGGAACCAGATACTCAAGGAATTACAGGATTGGAGGGGGATATGGGAGGGGATTCCGAGCTATCGAGTCATTACATGAGAGGTTGATAAACCCGCGTCATTGGATTACACTATTGCCTAGGATAAGATCGTACTCTCAGAATCCCATTCGTGCGAGGAGGTAGTGAATATGCACCTTTTGAAAAGAGAAATGAACGGCTTACCGATTGTTGACGTGTCGGGTCGCATCACACTGGGAGAAGGGTGTGAAAAGTTGCGGGGACTGGTTCGCGAACTGCTTGAGCAAGGACACCATAATTGGATCTTGAACTTAGCCGATTGTACCTATATGGATAGTTCGGGAACCGGCGAACTCGTTTCTGCATTGATGGCGACGGAAAACCGCGGAGGGAAGCTGAAACTGCTGAAACTCACAAAAAAGATCCATGACCTTCTCCAGATCACCAAATTTCGGTCGTTGTTCGAGGTGTATGACGACGAGGACAGAGCCATCGCCAGCTTCCGGCAAACGGCTTAGACATTTGCAGACGACGTGTGGAATGACAGATCGTCTGGAATGGGGATGCCAGGCAAAGATAGTCATCAATCCCGCAGTGCATTGTGGCAACACACCTGCGAGATTTTTGATTCAAAAACTTTCGTAGCCAAGAAGAACAACAAGGAATAACAATACTCTTGAAAGGGCGTCTCGGAGCCACGGCGGCTTGAAGCAACCTTCAGGTTGCTTGCCGTGGCGAGAGAGAGGCGCATTTTCCCGCCGGAGAAAATGACGCCGTCCCTTTCAAGGGTATTGTTATTCCTGTTTTTATGATTTTTTAACAATGGCTGGTATATAATGCCAGTATGCCGGCAGTGACGAAACCAGCCGTCCTTTCCTGGACGCTCCATGCGCAGGCGAAGATGGGATTTTACAGGTTGTCGCAGGGGCGGGTGCGGCGTGTGCTCAATTCGCCCACGCGTGTGGAGGAGGGCGTGGCGCCGAAGACGGTTGCGATGATGCAGCCGGCATCGCTCAAAAGATCCATGAAAGGAAAGGAAACATGGACGCAGGAAATTTGGGTGATGGTGCAGGACAAGGGCTCGCAGCGGAAAGTGATCAGCGCATGGCGCTACCCCGGCATCACGAAACCGCGCAGTGCCGTCGTGATCGGCCTCGTGCGCAAAGAGTACGATGAGTTCGTATCTAAAGGAGGGGAGGGCGATTGATGCGCGTGAGAAAAAACATTATAATTGCGGTGATCTTGTTTGCGGCACTCGGCGCGGTAGCGCTTTGGGCATTGTCGCGGCAAGGGTCAAGAGAACCGAAAATAACTACGATGATTATTGCCAGTCCATCATTTGAAAACGGCGGGATGATTCCCGCGAAGTTCACATGCGACGGGAGCGGCACGAGTCCGGAGTTGCGAATCGAAGGAGTGCCCACGGACGCGAAAAGTCTGGCGCTTATCATGCACGACCCGGATGCGCCGCGCGCGGGTGGATTTACCCATTGGGTTGTTTGGAACATCAATCCTGCGACGACGGCCATTGCGGAGAATGGGGTGCCTCCAGGAAGCGTGGGGGGAAGAAACGACGCGGGGCGCGCGGGGTATGTCGGTCCCTGCCCGCCATCGGGGACGCACCATTACGAGTTTCATCTTTACGCGCTGGATGCCGTGCTTCACCTTGCAAGTACTTCCGGCAAGGCGGAACTTGAAGCAGCAACGAGCAGGCATCTTCTTGCGGAGACGGAGCTCGTCGGGCTTTATGCGCGCGAGAATTAGGGACAGGATACCAATACTATTACTATGGAGCAAACAGATGCGGAGCTTGTGCGTGCGGTTCTCGCGGGGGATAAGGATGCATTCCCCGCGCTCTTGGCGCGCCATATGGACGGGGTATATAGATTTGCCTACCGTTACCTCCGCCACGGCGAGGATGCTGAGGATGTGACGCAGGAAACGTTCGTGCGCGCGTGGAGAAACCTCAAACGGTTTGATACGACAAAGAATTTCAAGACATGGATTTTTACGATCGCAAAGAACGCCGCGCTCGACCTTATCAAAAAGAAGAAACCGCTTTTGTTCTCGCAGATCAACGAGGATGACGACCAGCTTGACGTGCTTTTAGCTCCGTACGTTGGCGCGCAGGAGCTTCCCGACACCATACTTCAACGCAAGATGGTGGCGGCGGACATTGAACGCGCCCTGGGAGCTCTCCCGCCCGGGTATCGGATGGTGCTTGCCATGCGCTACCGCGATCATCTTAAGTTTCGTGAGATCGCGGAAACGTTGGGGGAACCCATTGATACGGTAAAAAGTAAACACCGGCGGGGGATCATACTCCTCCGGCGGGTGATCTTGGGAGACGCTACCGGGTCAAGTTTCGCCTAAAGGAAACACGCACCAAAAAGAGCCGTTGTTTCGTAGCAATAACTATGGGTGATGAGCAGATGAAGAAGATTTTTTCGAGCATTGAAGGAGAGACGCTTGTGCCGTCCGCCGACTTGGCGCGGCGGATTTTGCTTCGGATTGAGAAAGAAGAGCGCCTGCGCCTGATGATAAAAACCATTGCATCCGGCGTGCTGCTTGCGGCTTCCGTCGCGCTCATCGTATATGGGGCGGTGGACGTGGTGCAAGAGGCATCGCGGTCGGGGTTCGTGATGTTTGCTTCGCTTTTGTTCTCCGATTCCTCCGCGGTGCTCGCAAGCTTTTCCGACTTCGTGCTTTCCGCCGTGGAGTCGTTTCCGGTGTTTTCCGCTGCGGTCCTCCTCTCCGGGATTTTTGTCGCCGTATGGTCGGCAGCGCACTTCATAGGCGAGATGGTGTCTATGCGCGGGCGGCATATGTTTTCAATGCTGTCGTAGCGGAAAAATCTGAAACAATATGAAAGATCTTTTGCAATCTTCAAAAACGCGGACAATCCTTTGGATATTGGGGGCGGCCATCGTGGTACTCCTTGTGTTCGGTGCGGGAGTGCTCGTAGGATATCACGGGGCTTTCTATGTTGGCCGGTTCGGCGAAAATTACTACCGCAATTTTTTTGGTGAATTTCCGCCAGGACGTATGGTGAATGGGCACGGGGTGGCGGGAGAGGTGATTGACGTGGCAAGCTCTACGCTCTCGGTGCGGGATGCCGACGGCGACGAATCCTCGGTCGTGATCATGCCCGCTACGGTGATTCGGGAATCCGATCAAACCGTTGCGTTGTCCGACGTGCGCGTGGGCAACGGCGTAGTCGTGATCGGCGCGCCGAACGAAAACGGACAAATTGAAGCGCAATTCGTCCGCATCTTCGCGTCGTCGTCTTCTCTCCCCGTACCGCCGTCGTCCCCGTCGCCCGATGGACAGCCACAACCGCAGCTATAGCTAAACTAAATCACGTTCCATGTTCAAGAAATTACGAGAACGCATATACGCGCATAAGGTGATCTCCGCCATCGTGGTGATTCTTGTGGTTGGCGGCGCCTATTACTGGTATTCTTCCTCGCGGGGCACGGTGACGGTGACCAAGTATGTCATAGAGAATGCGGCGCAGGGGACGGTCGTTTCTTCGGTCACGGGAAGCGGGCAGGTTCAGGCGGTGACGTCCATAGACATTAAGCCGCAGGTTTCCGAAAATGTGACGAAGGTGTACGTGGGCGTGGGTGACCACGTGACGGCCGGGCAGCTCCTCGTGCAGCTGGATACGACCAACGAGCAAAAGGCGGTGAATCAGGCGCAATTGTCGCTCCAGTCGGCCGAGCTTTCCCTTGCAGAGCTGCAGCAGATATCCACGACCACCTTGCTCCAGGACCAGAGCGCGGTGATAAAAGGGCAGCAAAGCGCCCTTGATGCTTCTACGACGCTTGTTTCGGATTATGAGAACGGCTTTGACACGCTCTCGTCCGTGTTCGTGAACCTCCAGAGCGTCATTACGGATGTAGGCAACTTCGCGACTGGGAACAATATCAACAAGAACCAGCAAAATGCCGATGCGTACGTAAGCATTATGCCGACCTATCTTCAGGTGAGCGCGCAGTCGTACGGCGACGCGGTCGCGCCGAGCTACAGCGCCGCCCTCGCCGCGTACCAGCAAAACCTGGCCGACTATCATACCGCCACACGGAGTTCGGACCGCACCACGCTTGACGCGCTGTTTTCGGAGACTTATCACACGACGCAGCTCGTGAGCGCAAGCGTGAAGACGATTAATGATTTCCTAAACTACATAGTGAACAATTATCCGAAGGACAACCGGCTTGCCCCGCTCCCCACGATCACGACCACGTTCCAGACGACCTTCGGCAACGACATCAGCACGGTCAACAACAACGTCTCAAGCGTAGAGAACGTTATCGTGGGCATTGCGAACGACAAGGATACCCTTGAGAACAACCAGCTTTCGCTTGAGCAGGCGAGCGAGACGCTCGCGGAATTGGTCGCGGGCCCGACACAGCTTAACCTTCTTTCCCAACAGATCAGCATCCAGAGCGCGCAAAATGCGCTTGCGACCGCGGAGCAGAACCTCGCGTATTGTTCCATCCGCGCGCCGATCGGCGGGGTGATCTCCGCCACTCCTGCCGTCGTGGGGACAACAGTGCCGTCGCCCGCTGTGAGCATGGTGACGCAAGGGGATCTTGCCGAGGTGACTCTGAACGAAGTAGATGCGGCGAAGGTGGCGCTCGGCAACAAAGCGACGCTTACCTTTGATGCCCTTCCCGACCTTTCGCTTGCGGGCACGGTGTCGGAAATAGACGCGGTGGGGACGGTAAGTCAGGGCGTCGTGAACTACAATGTACAAGTTGCATTTACAGAGGCGTCGGGAACAACCCAGGTGAGACCTGGGATGAGCGTGACGGCGGACATTGTGACGCAGGTACGCGAGAACGTCATCGCGGTGCCGAACGCGGCGGTCACGGCGCAGGGGACGACGAGCTACGTATCGGAGCCCGCGACGCCGGTTTCAAGCTCCACGCTTGCGGCGAGTATCTCGGGCGGCGTGGAATTGCCCGCCGTAAAGCGCGTGCCAGTCACGACCGGGCTTTCCGATGACACGCTCACGGAGATCACTTCCGGGGTGAACGAGGGCGACCAGATCATTGTGCAAACGCTGCAGACGACGGCGGCGAGTGCGGCGGCATCCACCGGCGGTACGAGTGTATTGCGCAGCCTTGGCGGCGGGCTTCTTGGCGGCGGCGGTGCCCGCATTACGACCGGCGGCGGTGCGGCCGGCGGCACTACCGGAAGATGAAGGATACCATCATTGAATGCAAAGATATCAGGAAGACCTATCACACCGGCGGCATAGACACTGAAGTTCTGAAAGGCATTACGTTTTCCATCGGGGAGGGGGAGTTCGTCGCCGTCATGGGGCCGTCGGGATCGGGCAAGTCAACCCTTATGCACATTTTGGGCGCGTTGGATACGCCCTCGGGCGGCGAGTATTTTTTGGACGGTAAGAATATTGCGGAACTTTCGGATGATGAGCTCGCCGACATCCGCCGCGAAAAAATAGGGTTCATATTTCAGGCGTTTAATCTTTTGCCGAGGACGACCGTACTACGCAATGTTTCCCTGCCGCTCATCTACGAAGGGGTTGCCAAAGAAAAACGGGATGTGATTGCCGCGAAAGCGCTTCGCGATTCGGCGTTTCCCGAGGAGTTCTGGCAATATCATTCCAATCAGCTCTCTGGCGGCATGATGCAGCGCGTGGCGGTTGCGCGGTCGCTCGTGAACAATCCAACGCTCATCCTTGCCGATGAGCCGACCGGCAACCTGGATTCAAAAACCGGCGAGATGGTATTGCACACGTTCCAGACGCTCAACATGCAGCATGGCAAGACCATCGTTTTGATCACGCATGAAGAAGATATTGCCAGACATTCGGACCGTATCATCCATATCCGCGACGGAAATATTTTAAGCGACGAAAAAAATCATCATAAACTTATTGCGCGCCACGAAAAAGAATTGCAATAACTTTTACCATGACCACGCAAGATCTTTTTGAAGAAACATATGGCGCCGTGACCGTAAACAAAGTGCGGTCGGGGCTTACGATGCTCGGCATCGTAATCGGCATTGCGTCCGTGATCGCCTTGCAGGCAATCGGACAGGGAGCGCAGAGTTCCATCCAATCAAGCATCCAATCCATCGGTTCCAACTTGTTGCTCGTCATGCCCGGCGCGCAGCGGTCCATCGGGTCCACGGTAAGCGCGGGGCGCGGAAGCGCGGAAACGCTTACGCCCGACGATGCGACCGCTATCGGACGGCTTTCAGGCGTCGCGGCGGTTTCGCCCGAGGTAAGCGGGCGGTACCAGGTGCTTTACAAAGGCACGAACACCAATACGAGCGTGCTCGGCGCCGTCGCCGCGTATACGCAGGTGCGGAACGTCCAGGTGGCTCAGGGCGTGTTCGTCACCGATGCGGACGTCGCCGTCTCAAACCGCGTGGCGGTGATCGGCCCCACGGTACTACAGGATCTTTTCGGGAGCGCGAACGCAACGGCGACGCCCGACATGGCGATCGGACAGACCATTCGCATCAAAAACATTGATTTCAAAGTGGTGGGCGTCACGGTATCAAAAGGCGGCAGCGGGTTCAATAACCAGGACAATATGATCTATGTGCCGCTCACGGCCGCACAGCATTTTCTCTTGGGGAGCACTTCGTATGTGACCGAGATCGACGTGGAGGCGACCGATCAATCGGCTATGACGCAGGTGCAGAACGACATTACAAGTTTATTGTTGCAGCGGCATAATATTTCCGATCCGACCCTCGCTGATTTCAACGTCCTGAACCAGGCAGATATCGTGGCGGCGGCGTCTTCGGTGACGGGCACCTTCACGACGCTTCTCGCCGCGATTGCGGGCATCTCGCTCCTCGTCGGCGGCATCGGCATCATGAACATGATGCTCACAACGGTCACCGAGCGCACGCGCGAGATCGGCCTGCGCAAAGCGATTGGCGCAAAGAAGAAGGATATCACGCTGCAGTTTCTCGCCGAATCCGTCATGTTGACCTTTGTCGGCGGGATAGTTGGGATCATTCTTGGATGGCTGATCGCGTTCTTGGTCACGTATTTCACGTCCATTGCGACCAGCGTGTCACTGAGTTCCATCATCCTTGCGTTCGGCGTTTCCGCGGCCATCGGCATCATTTTTGGCTATTATCCCGCGCGTCGCGCGGCAGGGTTGAGTCCCATTGAAGCGTTGCGATACGAATGATAAATGCGCTTCTGACAAAGCTATCTCTTACGAGGGACGGCGTCATTTCCTCCAGCGGGGAAATGCGCCTCGCTCTCGCCGCAACAGGCAACCTAAAGGTTGCCTCAAGCCGTTGCGGCTCCGAGATGCCCTCGTAAGAGATAGCTTCGTCAGAAGCGCAAAAGGTCGTTTATAAATGCAATTATTAAAAAATGGTGAAAAAATATATCGTGCATATCGTCTGGTTTGTCGTCGCGATCGTGGCATTCGTTGGCGGCATGTATTATGGAAAGGCGACAGCTTCCCCTTCGTTTGCGGGGCGCGGCGCCTTTGCGAGCTCAACGCGTAGCGGGACCGGTCGCACGGGGAGCGGCGGCGGATTTGTGACTGGCAGTATCATTTCCAAGGACGCGCAAAGCCTGACGGTACAGCTTGCGAACGGCAATTCGGAGGTTGTGTTCTATTCCAGTTCCACGTCGGTTATCAAGCCGTCAGCGGCGTCGGTCAGCGACCTTACGCCAGGGACGAGCGTGATCATCGGAGGGACACAGAATTCCGACGGAAGCGTGACGGCGCAGACCATCCAGGTGCGCGGAGGCAATGCGCCCGGCCCCGGGAGCAGCAATGGCGGCGGGAGTGGCGTCGCCCCGTCGGGCCAGTAAATGGAAAAGGCGGGCGTTCCCTTGTGAGGAAGCCCGCCCAGACCGCTTATTTTGTGAGATGAGCGAGGAGTCGCTCAAGATAGTCTTTCAGGCCGCCGTTCCATTCACCATTGGCGACACATTGAGGGCCGCTTGCAAGAACCAAGTTCAATCCCTCAATGAACTTTTCTGGACCACCGGCCTTTTCGACCACCTCTTTGTCGAGAGCGAACGGATCAAATCTGAGAGGATCATCACCGTGCCCGATGGCGTAGTGAACAGCGTAGAAACAATTGGCCAGCTTGTAATTGCCGGAATCACTGATTTGGTTAGCGATAGCCCGCAAGGAAAGGACGTACTCTCTGACTTGATTCAGGGAATAGTCCTTCCGCTCGGTTCGTTTCGAGACGTAGACGAAGCCTTCTTTCTTCGTTTCGTCAACCACTACTTCCGCAGCGGTATCCCAGAGCGTGATACCGACGCCTTCTCCGTAATCCATTGCACCAGGGAGATTGAAGAGGGGCGTTAGGTCGAATTTCGCTCCGATAAACAGAATATTCATTCGGTTGCAGAGCTGAGAAAAGTGTGAAGCTCCGCGTCCTTGCGAATGGTCCGCAAAACGTATGCCGAGCAGTTTCATGTTCATGATGTCCGACTCGCTATATTCCCCTTGTCTCTCTATGACTGCGAGAGAGTTGCTGAAATGGGAAAAACCGAGCCGTTGGAACTCCAGGCTGCTTTCCGGGTCGTATACTCCGAAATCGAATTTCGTTGATGACGCCTCCTGTGGAACGATCAGCAGGAAATCTTTTGTCGTTTCATTGAGATGTTCCAGCATGCGCTGAGTCTTGGGTTCCCAGTTGCGAACGAATACCACACCCTTGCAGCTCGCATAGCCAGAGCCGAAAACGTCGTTTCCCTTCAGCAGTAGTAAATAGTCGTGACCGTCTAGGGAAAGGTTCCCCGGCAGCCGATCTTCGAACGGAGCACATTGCACGACGAAGATTTGTCCTTGATAAATTGCCCATTCGAGGTAGAGACCCTGCTGCTTCCCGAGTTCTACAACAGAAGCGAATAGCTTGCAGTGGGCTTCGGAGCAAGGTGCGATTTCATTCCAGATTTCGTCGTAATCGGCGCTGATTTCCACAATTCCTTCCGGGGTGATAACATCAGCGCTGTCCTGCCTCTGTAATTCGTAAATGAGGTGATCTGTTGGTTCGTGGTGAACGACCCCCTCGCCTTTGACCGCGCGGGTGCCGAGTCCCACCACCGTTTGGGTCATCGGCAGTCCGTGGTAAGACGTGTACGCAATGCCCGACAGCGGCGGGAGGAATCCTTCAGGGAAGCAAAATCCCGGCACAGGTTGTATCAGGATCGCCATCCCTTTCGGAGCATGATTCCGTTCCCTCCAGAGCCTCGCGTTCTTGCTGAACTCGCTCGCGTACACTGCGCATTCGGAAGCCCACAGTTCCTTTGCGTCTCTGGCTCTGTCGCCCTTTGGCCAAAAGAACGTGGATTTATAGATGCCGGTTCCGCCGCTTTCGGAAAGTGCCGAAGAACGAATCGCGTAAGGTCTGCCCGCCTCCATCCGATCAAGAATTTCTTTATTGATGGACCGGAGGTATCTTGGGCAGCTATGCTTTTCGATGTCTTCGGGCGGGATTCCTTCGGCAAGGTTAAAGTGCTCCGCGAGTTGATCAAAGATACCGGTTGCGATCACTATCCCTTCGGGGATGGTCATTCCGGCATCCGCGATCGTTTCGCGGTATCGGTTCAGATCGTCGGCCTTCAGGCCGAGTTCTCCGTTTCCAAAGACCTCGAAAAGTCCCTGCTTCATATACTATTCCTCCTGTCCTGCTTGGTTTTTTTGCGTGCCGCGTAATGATGTAAAAGAGCGGGACGAAACAACCCCCTAATGAGGTTGCGCTGAGCGCATTGAAGCAGAGTTTAATGATTTTGTCCATCCCTTGCATTTCTCGCCCCCGCGCCGCATAATAGTTAAGTAACCTAATTATCAATGTCTTCCAAGAACGTTACAATCCTTTCCCTGCTCTTCTGCATCGGCCGCCGCATGCGGGACGAGCGCCACGCATACTCCATGTTGCATTTCCACACGCTTCGGTATGTGCAGAAAGAGGGCCGTCCCTTCATGCATGACGTCGCGCGGTACCTTCGCGTGACGCCGCCGGCAGCAACGCTTCTCATTGACGGACTCGTAAAAGACAAGTTGCTCGCGCGATCGTTTGACAAAAAAGACCGGCGCGCGGTGCGCGTCACGCTTACCGCTCGCGGAAAGGCATTCCTTGCACAAGGCATCCGCAACAAAATGGTGCGGCTAAAAAAAATGTTTGCGGTGCTCACGCCGAAGGAGCGCGCGATGTTCGTCGCAATTCTCCAAAAAATCACAAGGGAAAATTTGTAGCCATGGCACTTGCCGCCGTCCTTGTGTTAGTCACCCTGCAAGTTCTTTTGATATTCGTCCATTGTGCGGTATACGCGACCCTGGCTGCGGCGTTCGGCATCGGCGGGACGGCGCTCAAAATAGTTTTTACGGTCTTGGCGTTTACGTTTCTTTCGGCATCCGTTTTGGCTCACCGGTACCGTGGTCGCGTGATTGATTGGTTTTATACCGCCGCCGCATATTGGTTTGGCCTTGTCCATTTCCTCTTTGTGGGCGCCATTTTGTTTGTCCTGTCCGCGAATGTGCTGTATCGCACGAACTATTACGTGCCGCCGCCGTTCCTTGGTGGCGTCGCCTTCGGGGCACTTTTTCTTTTGCACTGCTACGGGACGTGGAAAAGCGGCAGAGTGGCAACAATGTTTGTGGACGTTGCACTCCCGCACCTCCCTGCATCATGGCGTGGAAAGGCCATTGTGTTCGTGAGCGATCTTCACTTGGGGAATGTGCGGCGGCAGGCATTCGCGCGGAGGGTTGCGGAGAAGATACGCGCATTGCATCCGGAAGCCGTTGCGATCGGCGGCGATCTCTATGACGGCACGCGCTGCGATGCTGCAGCGCTCATTGAACCGCTGCGGTCGCTCCGCCCGCCAAAGGGCGTTTATTTCGTGACGGGCAATCACGAATATTTTTTGCCGAATATGGCGGAAGCGCTCGCGGCGATACGGGCCCTCGGTATTGGGATTTTAAATAACGAAGTTGCGAATCTCGAGGGACTTGCGATTGCGGGCGTGGACAACAGGGCCGTACATCACAAAAACGATTTCGCGCGTGTATTGCACGACATGAGTATTCCCAAAGACAAGCCCACAATTCTTATCAAGCACGAACCGAGCCATCTTACGGTCGCGCGCGACGCGGGAATATCACTCATATTGTCCGGTCACGCCCACCACGGCCAGATCTTCCCGCTTAACGTTCTGACTCGGCGTATATACCACGGCTTTGATTATGGCCTGAAGCGTCTGGATCGCATGTGGGTGTACACCTCAAGCGGCGCGGGCACATGGGGGCCGCCCTTGCGGCTTGGGACGAAATCGGAGATTGTCTGTATAACGCTGCGATAAGACAAGCGCTACAGTTCGTTCACCTCTTTCCGTTTGGGATTCGGTGCCGCCATGAAAAGGAGGAGTAGCACGAACGCGGTGAGGGACATTGTGGGGATGGTGATGTAGCCGTACTCCAGGAAATATAAGACGGTGCAGCTCGGACCGGTAGCGGAGCAGGGAACAAGCGAGCTCCCCCCGAATTGTATGAATGTCTGATAGAGCGCGATCAGGGCGCCAACGCTTGAAAGGACGATGGAGTGCAGGCGCATATTCTCATCCTTTTTGATGAAGGCGGTGAAAAGGAGGATCGTTTGCGGATAGAGGAAGATGCGCTGCCACCAACAGAGATCGCACGGCGGGAATCCCACTACTTGCGAATAGAACAAGCTGCCGAAGGTGGCCGCGAAAGCGACAAGAAACGAAAGAAAGATCGCCCGCTCGCCGAAGAAGTCGGCAAGCGTTCTGCCCCAGCTATGCCGCTTGAGCGGGGTTATAAGCAGAAGAAAAAGTGCCACGGCAAAGATGTCGGCGAGGAGCGTGAGGAGCGAAAGAATATCCGTGATGTGCCCGGCGAATGGGGCCATAGATGGAATTATATTACATATGCCCTACGGCGTGGACATGGATAGGGGACAACCGGTTTTTTGGGAAAGCATCTGCGGCGATTGAACGCCCGTGGAGCTTGAGCCGTCGGGGAAATACCACGTCGGATATTCCGTGATGCCCGCGTCTTGGCACGCTTTCGTTTCTCCCGACCCATCTGGCGTTGAACATTCTATATAAGGGAGATATTGGGCGGCATTGCCGAATTCGCGCTTTTGATCCTCGCAGTGGGAGCACCAAAACGCGCCGTAGAATTTCGTTGTCGTGCTCGCGATGCATTTCGCGAAGGCGTCATACGTGCCGTTCGGCGGCGGCAGGTTTTTCAGATAGAGGAAAACGGAGAGCGCGGCGGCGATCGCAATAAAAATCCACGTCGCCCGCCTCACCCGCTTCGTTTGCCGTTCTTGTTCTTCCGTCATTCGGTACGGAGAGTATAGCACGGGCGGGCTCGCGCGGACAATGTTGCAAAACAACAGACGATTCCATATAGTGTTAATTGTTAAATCATTCATGCCAATGGAACCCAATCATCGGAATCGTCGGCTCGCCCGCGCAGTACGATACGCCCTCATTATTTTGGGCGTCATTTTTTTGGTTTTGATTGTCTTCGCGGTGATGCAGTACCGTGCGCTGCGGCGGGCCCAAGTCATAAACGCACGCGAATTTTTCATAACGTCTCTTATCCAGCGTCACGGCCCTTTGACGGCGAATGAGGCAGCTCTCATCCGCCCCTGGATGACGTTTGATTATCTCAACAGGATTTTCAATCTCCCCGCCGATTATTTGAAGACCCAATTGTCCATCGCGGACCCTCATTATCCGCAACTTTCTCTCGGCGGTTACGCACGGAGCGGGCATTTGGATCCCAACGTGTTTTTGGGCCAGGTGGAAACCGCGGTGCGCGCATATCTGATCACGCAATAAACGAACGATGGAATCGCTCCTCGGCTCGCTTTTGTCGTATGTCCTGCTCTATAAGTACACGGCGCTTTTTTTTATTGTCTACTCCGCCGCGGTCATCGTCCCTTGGCCCGCGAACAGCATGTTGCTCGCCGTGGGCGCGTTCGCCAGCCAGGGCTATTTCAGTTTTTGGTTTTCGCTCGCGGTTGCGGTCGTCGCGAACACGTTGGGCGACCTCACGGGTTACGCACTCACGCGGCATTACGGCGATACGGTCATTCGGGTGCTGCGATTGTACAAAGTCCGCTTCTTTGAGTATGTGAAGGAAGAGTTGCGCACGGATGCGGCCGTCACGGTGTTCGTGACTCGCTTCGCGGGGTCATTGAGCCCAATCGCGAATTTTCTCGCTGGCCTCGTCGGGGTGCCCTTTCTTATTTTTCTTACCTACGATTTTTTGGGAAATTTCATTGAGCCGTTCGGCGCGCTCACCCTCGGCTATGCGGTCGGAAGCTATTGGAGCGACTTTTCCAACATCATGAGTTTGTTCGCGGCGGTTGTCGCCGTCGCCATCGTCATGTTCGTTCTCGTCCGGATCTATCGCCGGATTATGAAAAAATATGGTAAATAGACGGCATCAATTCATTGTTGTTCCGCCGATCGTTTCTGCGACGAGCGCGGGTTCCGCGTTTTGCACGACAACGTCAAAGTTCAGGCGTCCGATAACCTGGCCGGTCGGGGATTCCACGTTTACGCGCCAAGGGCCCTTGGTGATCGCGGGTTCTTCGGAAAAGGTGCGGTAGCCGCCGTCGCGACCGCCGACAACGGAAAGCAAAATGCGGCCGCGCGTGACCCACGTGCCCGCCGCCGCGTCGTAGTACTGCCATTCATGGACGACGTTCGTGTTCAGTGCCGTAGGAGAAAAGACGGCGGTGTAGGCCGTGAGTGAATCGCCCCGTACGATGTGGACGGTTTGGCTCAAGGCGAAAAAGCGCGTGAGGAAATCCACGGACGCGAGGCCGGTCGTAGGTTGGTGTTCGTCGGTCACCGTGTAATTGCCGGGGCCGTTTGCAACGAGCGCGTGATACACGTCGGCGTCTTTAAGTGACAAGGGAAGCGGCGGGATCAGGTTCAAAAAATAGAGGCCGTTCACGATGATGAGTATGCCCACGATGGAAAAGAGCACTGCCCAACCGCTCCGCCCCCGGAACCGCTCGCGCGAGAAATGGGCAAGGACAAAAAGGAGCACGCCGATTGCGCCCACGCTCACTATGCCGCTCAATAGGAATACTCGCATGCTGATCTCATGGAGCAGGATCGGCATGAGGTAGATGGCGAAGGAATAAAACGCGAGGAATAGGAGCGCTATCTGGAACGAGAGTCGCGCGAAATGGCGTTTCAGGGATTCATTTGCAATAAACGCGAGGGCGAGGATCAAAAGGAACGGCCAGCTCGTCGCAAACGTGCCGCTTCGGAAATAAAAGACAAGATAGACGGACAGAATGCCGCCGAAAAAGAATTGCATGACGTTCACGAGCCAAAAGTGGAGCCGGTGAGGGTCCGCTTCCGGTCGCACGCCGGTTTCGCTTGCGGTATTGTCCAAGAGATTGATCCAGACGGCGCAGATCGTGACGATCGTAAGGTGTGCGATGACCCAGAAATTATCCAGCCACACGTCCACGCGCCGCAGGGTGATTGCGTCAAATACGAAACCGCCGACAAGCGACAGCGATGAGATCGGCCGCTCAAAGCGCGCATACCAGCTCCGCGCGCGGGAAATGACAGATCTTTTTTCCGGGGGCATATTCTCTTAGTATATCTCAAAACGCGCGTTATAATGGAGTGATGGACGAAGAGAAAAAGATCATGGGCGTGCGGAAGAACATTTTCTTCCTCGGACTCGTTAGCATGTTCAACGACCTTTCGGGCGAAATGGTACAGTCGGTGATGCCCGTTTTCCTTACCTCGGTCTTGGGTGCCCCCGCGGTCTTCGTGGGTTTTATAGACGGCGCGGCGGACGCGATCTCAAGCGTGCTTAAGGTGGTCTCCGGGTGGTTTTCGGACAAGGTCCACAAGCGCAAGCTGCCGGCGGTCGTGGGATATGTCATTTCGGATGCCACGCGGTGGTTTCTGATGTTCGCGCAGAACGTTTGGCAGGTGTTCGGCCTGCGCGTCGCGGATCGCGTGGGCAAGGGCTTCCGCGATGCGCCGCGCGATGCTTTGATCGCCGAGTCGGCGCCCGAATCGGAGCTTGGCCGTTCCTACGGTTTTCACCGCGCGATGGACACCTTGGGCGCGACGATCGGCCCGCTCTCGGCATTTTTTCTTTTGCCGTTTTTGGGCGGGAGCTATAGAAAACTTTTCTTTATCGCTTTCGTGCTCGGATTCCTGGCCATCGCGTCTTTCGTGTTCGTGAAAGACAAGAAAATTGAAGGCACCGTCCAAAAACCGCGTCCGCGTTTAAACTGGAATCTTTTCCGCACGCATCGGCGTTTTGTGTCCATCGTCATTTCCATTTTCGTCTTCGGTCTTGGCACGCTCCCCATCGCCCTTGTGCTTTTGAAAGCGAAGGAGGTAGGCAACGTGGCCGACGTGCCGCTCATGTATTTTGTGTACAGTCTTGCGTTTGTGTTCTTTTCAATACCGCTCGGCCGACTGGCCGATCGGATCGGGGAGCGTGCGGTGATCGCGGGAGGATTTCTCGTCGCGGTCCTTGCGTACATCGGACTGCTGTCTTCCGCGCACATCGTGATGCTTACGGCTTCGTTCGCCGCGCTCGGAGTTTACTCCGCGGCGACCGACGGGATGCAGCGGATGCTCGCCGCGAAAGCGTTCGGCGCGGAGCACGAGCTCATCGCAACGGCGCAGGGATTTTTGAACATGGCGGTCGGCTTTTCGTCGCTCGGCGCGGGTCTTATCGGCGGGCTCTTGTGGACAAGCGTTGATTCAAGCGCCGCGCTCGGGTATGCCGCCGCGGTATCGCTTATCGGTTGTGCGCTCTTCCTCGTTGTCTCCGCCGAGCGTGTTCGTCATCGTGCTTAAACGCGTCATTATGCATGATTATGCCGTGGGTTTGGCGGGCGAGAGTTATCCACAGAAGAGCCCTTGACGCGTGTTGGGGTTGGTTCTTACACTGGAAAAGCATCGTTGAAAATTTAGAGGTCATTAGGTCCTTATCGGGAATGGGGAAGCGGGTGGGAATCCCGCACAGTGCCGCTACGGTGATCCGCGGAGCCGCGGAAAGTCCGGTTACCATTTCCGATAAATAAAAATAAACCAGGTTCCTCGAGCTAAGGGACGATGGAGGTGCTGCATTGTCGCCTGTCGTCCCGCTCGTTGCGGGATTTTTCGTTTCATGAAAAAAACTTTTTTATTCGTCGTTCTCTCGGTTGCCGTTGCAATGTTTATGGCACGGCCTTCGCATTCGTTTGCAGACGCGAGCTCCACCATTGCCACCTCCACCGTTTCCACTACCGCTTCCACGACGCCGGACGTTGCCTCGGCGATCGCCGCCGCTGTTTCTTATTTGCAATCCAAGCTGCTTAGTCCGTGGAGCATCATGGCGCTTTCTCTAGCGGGTAACACGCCGAGCACTTCTTCCGTGTCGCTTGCGCTCGCGGGTACGAGCACCTCTACGGCGATCGCTCTTGAGGCGCCGATCATGGCGATCGCGGCGATCGGCAGCGATCCGCGCACATTTATCGGTGGCGAAGACCTCGTTGCAGGCCTTGAAAGTTTTGTGAGTACGACGACCGGCGAGATCGGGGGCACCGCTACGCTCAACGACGACATTTTCGGATTGCTCGCGTTGCGTGCGGCGGGAGTGTCGTCAAACGATCCGACGGTCTCGGGCGCGCGAGGTTTCTTGTTGAATAACCAAAACGCCGTGGACGGCGGCTTCGCGTATGCCATCGGCGGAACGAGCGATACGAATACAACTGCAGCCGCCGTCATGGCACTCCTTGCGACCGGGTCAAACGTTTCCGACCCTGCCATTCAGAATGCCGTCAAATATTTGAAGAGCGCCCAAAACCCCGATGGCGGGTTTTCGTATGATCCCGCGAGCCCCTACGGGACGTCTACGGATGCCTCATCCGATTCGTGGATCATTTCAGCGATCAATGCGCTTGGGCAACGTCCGACGTCGTCCGCCTGGACCGCGGCGAGCGGCACCGATCCCGTGGCGAGTTTGCTTTCGTTGCAGAACGCCACTTCCGGATTTTTTGAATATCAGTCGGGGAGCGGCGAGGATTCGTTCAGTCCGGTGACGACCGCATACGCCGTGATCGCTCTCCTTGGGAAGTTTTTGCCGACCGCCGTGATTACGCCGGTCTCCGGTATGGCGGCTACGAGCACCACGGCGACCTCAACGGGGGTCGTCGTGCTAGTGGGAGGAGGGAACGGGGGAGGGGGTGGTAGCGGTGGTGGTGGAGGGAGCAATGGAGGAAGCAGTTTGCCTCCATCACCATCGGCAGCAGAGAACACAGCTACGAGTACCCTCACGCCAATACGAGGAGTGGTTCTCGGTGCGTCAACGACAAGCGTGATTACCGAGATCATTGATTTGGAAAAAGAATTGGTCACACTGGAGTTCAAGGGGAACGATTGCACGGCTGCGTTCAATAAAAACCTACATCAAGGAATGAACGATCCCGATGTGGAGACTCTCCAAAGAGTTCTCAACTATACCTCGCTTACGGAGGTGGCAAAGGACGGTCCCGGCTCGCCAGGCAACGAGACCGCCTATTTTGGCAATGGAACCAAAAATGCGATTATCGCTTTTCAGAATATTTTTGCCGATCAGATCCTTGCGCCGAACGGGCTTTCGTCCGGCAACGGCTATGTGGGCGCCACAACCCGTGCAGTTCTGAATAATCTTTGCAAGAGCCAATGAAAAGATTTTTTATTATTGCGTGCATTGTGGTTGCGGCAGCACTCGCCGGTTGGGCAGGATGGCATTCCTTTTCATCGGCACCGGGAGTGGCGCCCATGGCGGTCCCCGCCGAAGTTCCGTCATCGTCCGCGTCCGCGCCAGCTCTCTTGCCGGTCGCTTCCGCAACGCTTGTTGTCTTTGACGGTACGAAAAATATTGTGAATGGCGCCGTTCCTGTGGCCGCCACCTCCACCGTTTTTTTGGTGGTCCAGACGGCCGCCGCGAATGCCGGACTTGCCTTTAATTACAAGGCCTATCCAGGCACGGGGATTCTCATCACGGAAATTGGTGATAAAATTAATGGTGCAGGCGGCGCGTACTGGCAGTACTGGGTGAACGGCGTGTATGCCACGGAGGGCGCCGATCACACCGCGGTGCATGCGGGCGACCGCATTGAATGGAAATTCACCGCGTCGCAACAATAATAACGAAACCATCATGAAATTTTTTCTCGCAATTCTTCTTGCTCTTGCCGCCGCATCGTTCCGGCTCCTGCCGCATCCGGCGAATTTCGCGCCGATCGGCGCGCTTGCGCTTTTTCTCGGCGCGCGTTTGCCGCGAAGGCAGGGCATCGGCATCGTGCTCGGCGCGATGTTCGTTTCCGACGCCGTGATCGGGTTTTACGACTGGCGGCTCATGGCTGCGGTTTACGGGTCGTTTGCGCTCGCAACGTTCCTCGGCGGCTGGATCGGCACGAACTTTACGTGGCGGAAATTTGCGCTCGGCACTGCGGGCGGTTCCGTTCTCTTTTATCTCTCAACGAATTTTGCCGTGTGGGCGCTCTCGCCGTGGTATCCGCACACGCTCGCGGGTCTTCTCGCGTGCTATGCGGCGGCGATTCCCTTCTTTCGCAATACGCTCCTCGGTGACCTTGGGTTCGGCGCGGCGTTCTTTGGCGTCTATGCGTGGGCGGCCCAAAAGGAATTCAGCGTTCGCGCGGCACTGCGGCATCGGTTCGTCGCTTTTTCTCGTGAATCGGTAATGGATGTGGCGGCGTTGGTTGTGCATTGACAATGTAGAGGAGACAGGGCACCAGGTCGGTAGTGAGACGCCTTATCTTTTCATAGAACGAAACATCCGGTGCTGGTCATGTGGGACGCTGTGGGAACCTATTACACTAGGCGAAGTTCAAGAGAATCTACTTGTTTTTGAGTTTTGCCCCGATGAGAAATTCATATATGGGACCCATCGCCATCCCTAGCGAAAATTCAAATGTCAAATCTCCAATGGGTATACCCGCTATAAGTCCGCTCGCATGCGCTGAGAGCCACCACGCCTGAAGTATGCCTGGGTATATAGAAAAGAATATTTCATATCCTGTGGCGCAGAGCAAACCGAAAAGTAAGCTGCTCAAAACGGCGTCCCAAAAAAGATCTTTGCGGAAAGTAGTCATGGCGAGAGCAATCACAACCAGCGAAATCGAACTGGCATATATTGAATTGATGCCGTGATAGACAAGAATCAAAAATAGAGCGCCGCCGCCGAGCAGCAACAGCCAGAAGAATTTTTTCCAGTGGTGTTGACGATTATGTCTTTTCGCGAGTTTTTTGCCCAAAACCGCTTCATAAATGACGCACGCGACGGATCCTGGGAAAAACCCGAAAAAGAAATCACCGAGGGCCCTTCTTAGGTAATCGAGCCCTTCTGGATGCCAATAGTCGCGTGAATACCATGGCTCTGTAAGGACAGAAATTATTCCAAGCAATATTCCGGCCAGTATCATCTCTTTGCGGAGGTCCTTACGGAAATAAAAAATAACGGCCCAGACGGGAAAGGCGAGTATCAGATCGCCGATCAAGTATGCATAATGATATTGGTCGAGCACCTTTCCATTTTAAATCAAAAGTCTGGTGCACGCGACGGCTTTGATTTGCTGCCCCTGTTGGATGCGTTTAGAACTCTCAATTGGATAGGAATGAGGTTGGAGATGGAGAAAATGAGGTTTGCATAAAAAAAAGAGCGCAGCCACCATTAGGGGTAGATGCGCCCTGAGAACGAGGGTTGGGGGACGATATAGTAGTTTACATGCTCATGCTGAGTCTTGGGCCGCCACTTTTTCGTCGTTGATCTTTTCGTTTCTTCGATTCCTCTTCCTCGTTGTGCAAGGACATCAACGTTCCGAGGGGAACATGATCAGAGGGATCTTGCGCGCAACGCCCAACATACTTGAAGGCATCCGCGGGATAACGGACACCAATGTCATCCCATTGTGTGAACCACACAACCCATCCACGCCGAGTTGAGTACGTCCTGCCAACAGAGCAGCGGCGGCCAGGTTCCAGTGTTGGACCCATATTCGATCCTGGAGCCACTTCTGTTTCTCGGATACATTCGACAACGTCGCCGTACCTGAAAGGCGGTTGATTGCCAGCCATAATAATCCTCCTGAATTTGGAAATCTAACACCAAAAACAGAATAGCATATTATTTATGATTCGTCAAGCTACCCCTGTTGGACGCGTTTAGAACTGTGAATTGGGAAGAAATGGGATTGGAGATGGAAAAAATGAGCTTTGTATAAAAATAAACGGCGGCACTACCCATGGTGTAGTAGGGTAGTGCCGCACGGGTTTCTGAGACAACTTACGATCCGTTCTTCGGAAGCGGGATGAGGACGGGGCAAAGTCCCTTTGCCCACAGACCAAAGGCGGTATGACCAAGCCACTCGCTGAATTTCGTGATGAGGATCGCTATTCCCACCAGCGCTCCAACGATCATAGCAGCGCCGAGAACCGCAAGTCCGACATGCAGCATCGCGGTGGTCCAGCCTCGGTGTGCTATGTGATGGACAAGGTAGGTGGCTCCCGTGAGGTAATAAGTGATTAGGCAGGCACCAACGAGCTTGTTTGTCCATTCCCAACGGTTCGCCGTCAATACGCCAACGAGGGCTGGTCCGAGCATGAGGGCTATAAGTTGGATCATTCCCCACATCAGACCCATCCAGTTCATCGACGCGTGTGGGCGATGCGGGGTGAATATCCCGCATACGACGCAACCGCCCAAAAATGCGACGATTGCGAAGATACCCATCAACTTCCAGTTGATTACGCACCATCTGATCCGATCGTTCCAGTCCCCGTCCAGCTTCTTAGCCAAACGCCATGGCGGGAGAGTGGGATCGTAATACAACTGACCATTCCGGCGTTCGATGGGGAATAACGTCATTCCGAGAAGGAAAATTCCCACCAAGAAAGGTATCAAGGCCAAAGCATATCCCGCGAGAACAACGTTGAATACCTCTCGATTTGGTGTTGCCACGTTGTGAAGGCGGTGGATGAAGTAAATCGCCACCGCGCACTGCAGAAGCAAATACATCCGAATCTTCAACATACCACTTCCTCCTTTTAAGTTGTGAATCTGAAAAACGAGAGATTAACAGGCCGAATGAAGCTGTAAATATAATAGCAATATTACTATGCTATCTGTCAAGCTGCCGGGCTTGGAATCTCACTGCTCGGCCGGTAAGACCGGCCTGTGCTTTCGGAACCCTCGGTTCCGAACTGTCGCGTCAGAACGCGACCCTCCGACACGGGGAACCGATCGCGGTTCCCCGACCCCTTCCGCTCGTTCGATTCCAATCCCGAAAAGACAAAAGCAGGAAGGAGGGGTTTTGAAGAGAGCCCTTCTGAGTACTCGCTTCAAAACCCCTCCTTCCTGCTTTTGCTGCCGGGCTTGGATTCGAACCAAGATTGCGTGGTTCAGAGCCACGATGCCTACCATTAGCAGACCCGGCAATGCCGCAACCGCGCTCGGGTTGCGTTTCCTATGATATAATGAAATCATGCGCGATATCAAATCACTCGGGGTGATTATTGAGCAGGAACTTTCCCAGCCGTTTGAGAAGATCTCCATCATCAAGCTTGTGGACCTCTTTGTGGAATACGCTTATAGCGCGCAAGCATCGGATATCCACATGGAACCGACGGAGGACCGCTTGCGCATCCGCTACCGCGTTGACGGGCTGCTGCACGATGCCTTTTCAAAAACCGCGGGGCTCGCCAAGGAACTGCATCCGGAGATCGTGAGCCGCATCAAGGTGCTGTCAGGGCTCCGGACTGATGAGCATCTCTTGCCGCAGGACGGTCGCTTCAAAGTGAAGATAGAGGATTTCGGCGACGTAGACGTGCGCGTTTCCATCATCTCGACGTATTACGGCGAGAACGCGATCCTGCGCGTACTTGCGGGGACGCAGAACTTTGAATTGAAAGATCTTGGTTTTGCGCGGCGGGATTTGGAAAAAATAGAGTCGGCTATCGCGAAGCCGTACGGGATGATTCTTGCGAACGGCCCGACCGGTTCCGGCAAAACCACAACGCTCTATACCATCATGAAGCGGCTCAATAAGCCGGAGATTTCCATTATTACAATTGAGGACCCGATTGAATATTCGCTGCCGGGGACGACGCAGATTCAGACTGATGCCGAAGTCGGTCTTACGTTCGCGGCGGGATTGCGCTCAATTCTGCGGCAGGACCCGAATATTGTCATGGTGGGGGAAATTCGCGACGAAGAGACCGCGGGCATCGCGGTGAATGCGGCGCTCACGGGCCACCTTGTGCTTTCCACGCTGCATACGAACGACGCCGCGACCACCTTCCCGCGCCTCCTGGATATGGGCGTGCCGTCGTTCCTTGTGGCTTCCACCGTGAACGTCGCGGTCGGCCAGCGCCTTGTCCGCATGCTGTGCCAAACGTGTCACGTGGCGCACACGCTCTCGGTAGCGGAATTGGAAAGCCTGAGCGAACTTATTCCTACGGTGGACACAAAAATGACATTTTACGGCCCCAAGGGTTGCCCGGAGTGCAGCGGAAGCGGTTATTCCGGACGGCTTGGCATCCGGGAGGTGCTTGAAGTGAGCGACAAAATCCGCGACCTCATCATGCATCGTGCGAACGCCGCAGAGATCAAGGCTGCGGCGATCAGCGGGGGCATGACCACGATGCTGGATGACGCGCTCGCCAAAGCGGCCAAAGGGCTAACCTCCCTTGAAGAAATCCTGCGCGTAGTCCATGAATAATCCCTTTGACCGGATTTCCGTACAGGAACGGATCAATTTCGCGCGGCATTTATCGCTCGTCGTAAAGGCGGGCCTCCCAATCTTTGAGGGATTGAAAATCATCCAAGAGCAGACAGAATCGTCGGTGTTAAGGCGCGTGATTGAGTCCTTGATCGCGGATGTGAACAGCGGAAAATTTCTGGCCGATGGGCTGCAGAGATACCAGGGTCTTTTCGGCGATTTCTTCATCAATATTGTGCGGGTAGGCGAATCGTCGGGAACGCTCGCGAAAAATCTGCTCTACCTTGCAGAAGAACTTGGGCGGCAGAAGGCGCTCCAAACCAAGGTGAGGTCGGCGATGATCTATCCGCTCGTGATTCTCGTGGCCACGTTAGGCGTCGCGGGATTCCTCACCTTCTACGTATTTCCGAAACTCATTCCCGTATTCAGCGGCCTGAACATACAACTGCCGATCACCACGCGCATGCTACTTGCCACGCTCACCTTTTTGCGAAATGACGGCCTCTACGTACTTGCGGGAGTCGTGGCCGTCTTCGTCCTTTCAAAGCTGGTGCTGAAACGCGTAACACCGATCCGTTACTTTTTTGACGAATTGTTTGTCTTCATCCCCGTAGTTTCCGATCTCACGGTGAGCGTGAACATGGTGAACTTCACTCGCGTGCTGGGGCTGCTTTTGAAAAGCGGCGTGAAGATCGTGGAATCCATTGACATCACGCGGAACACCTTCGCCAATCTTGTGTACAGGCAGATTCTCACAAAAGCGAGCGACGAAGTAAGGAAGGGGAGCGAGCTCGGCATTTTCCTTTCGGCAGAGAAGCGGCATTTCCCTCCGCTCGTTTCCGGCATGGTGCGCATTGGTGAGAATACCGGCAATCTTGAAGAAAATTTGGAATATCTTGCGCAATACTACGACGAAGAAGTGGACACAAAGTTGCATTCGCTCACCGCCCTCATTGAACCATTGATGCTGTTGATGATGGGGCTCATCGTCGGATTTGTGGCACTCTCCATCATCACGCCGATCTATTCCATTTCGCAGGGCATTCAATGACGCGCCGCGGCACCAGTTTTATTGATCTCATTATCAGCATGGCGATTCTTGCGGTGCTCTTCGCAGGCATTTATTTGGTGTATTTTTCCCTTGTCGCTTCCATCGCGAACATCAGTGTCCGGACGGCGGCAACTTCTGTCTTGCAGGCCGAGATAGAAACCATCCGGAACATGCCGTATGCGAGCGTCGGTACGGTAGGCGGCGTTCCCGCAGGAGCGATCCCGCAGGTGCAGACGGTCGCTGCGGGAAACTATGCGTTCGTGTTTGAGACGACCGTGCGCAACATTGACGATCCTTTTGACGGCACGTTGAGCGGCAATCCGCCGCCGGTGGACACGGCGCCGGCGGACTACAAGCTCGTGGAGATCCAAGCGACATGCCCGCTCTGCAACAACTTCGGGTCGGTGTCCCTAACGACGACCGTCGCGCCGAAAAATCTTGAGAGCGCAACCCAGAACGGATCGCTCTTTATCTACGCGCTTGATGCGAACGGACATGCGGTTCCTGGGGCGGACGTGAGCGTCGTGAACAGTACGGTAAGCCCCTCCATCAATCTTGCCGATACGACGAACATAAACGGGGTTCTGCAATTGGTCGGCGTACCGACGAGCACGCAGGGATATCAGATCACCGTGACGATGCCGGGATATTCAACTGAAATGACCTATCCGCCGGGTGCCCCGTCTAATCCGAACCCGACGAAGCCGAACGCCACGGTCGTTGCCCAGACCGTCACCGCAATCACGTTTGCCATTGACCGATTAAGCGCGCTCACCGTCTATACTTCCGACAACCGGTGCAACCCGGTAGGCAATGAATCGTTTTCCATGAAAGGATCTAAGCTCATTGGCACCAATCCGAGCGTGTGGAAGTTCTCCACTACCTCTTTGACCAACGCGTCCGGCACTCTTCTTATGCAAAATATTGAATGGGATGCCTATGCGCTTTCATTGAATGACGCTGCGAAGGACCTTGTGGGGACGATACCGCTTAACCCCCTTTCGGTGAATCCTTCCTCCACCGCGGGCTTCCGGTTTGTCGTGCAGTCCGCCGCCGATCCCTCCCTCCTCGTGACCACGGTGGATGCGGCGAGTGGAGCGGCCGTTCCGAATGCTTCCATCACGGTTTCGCGGTCCGGTTTTTCCGAGACCCTCACCGCCGGCCATGCATTTCTCACGCAGAGCGATTGGTCCGGCGGGCAGTATGCGGTCCAAAGTGGCGGGATCAATGCGAGCGTCTCGGGAAAACTCACGCTGCTCGCGAACGCCTCAGGCACCTACGCCACCTCTACAAACGACTGGTTGGTCTCCAACACCTTTGACCTGGGCGGTTCAAACTCCGCGTTTTACGGAATCTCGTGGGTCCCGGCGTCGCAACCGGCCGGCGCGACACTACAGTTCCAAGTGGCCGCGAATAACGACAACGCGAGCTGGAATTTCATCGGGCCTGACGGCACACCGGGGAGCTACTTCACTACTTCTTCAAATCCGTTTCCCTCGTCGCTTTCCGGCAATCGTTATTTCCGCTACAAGGCGTATTTGAACACGACGGACGGGAGCGTGACGCCGGAACTTGACGGTGTTTCCGTGGAATTTTCTGCCGACTGCGTCCCGCCCGCACAGGCGCTTTTCGCTTCGCTTGCCCAAGGCACATACCATATTGACGTCACCGCGGCGAATTACGCCGAGAATTCAACCACCGTTTCCGTTGGTCCCGGCGCGCAGTCGTCCACCATTTCTTTGGCGCACATATGAAACGGGGTTTTTCGTTCATTGAGGTACTTATCGTGATCACCATTGCGACGTTTCTTGTGCTCATCGTGATCAACGTAAACAGTAATATCAGCCTTTTGAACAACTTGGTGACCCAGGAATTACAGTCAAAATCGGATATTGATCAGACGTTGCAGATCGTCACGGTAAACATCCGTTCGGCAGAGGCATCGGCGAGCGGCGCGTACCCCGTTGACAGTGCGAGCACGAGCACGTTCGCCTTCTATAGCGATATTGACGGCGACGGCGCGAACGAGCACGTGCGTTACTTTCTTGCCTCTTCAAGCATTTATCGCGGCGTCATCCAGCCTACGGGAACCCCTCCGACGTACCCGACCTCTTCCGAAATTGTGACGGACATAATTGATAACGTGATTATCCCGAGCTCCACGTCGCTCTTCAGCTATTACGACGCCTCGTATACCGGCACGCAGCCGGCGCTCGCCTCCACCGCCGACGTCTCGCCGATACGCCTCGTTCAAATGTCGTTTTACGTTGACACGAAGCCGCGACAGGCACCGGGGCCGCAATATTTCTCCGCGCTTGTGGACATAAGGAATCTAAGGAGCAACTGACATGGCGCATTTCATGAGAAAAGGACAACTCGCCGTGGAATTGCTTTTCCTCTCCGCCGTCGTGGTTGCCTTAATCACCGGCTTTGTTTCGCTCGCCGCGTCGCTCCTCCAGGTTTCCGTCCGGGGCGAGAACAAGTTGCAGGCCTTTGCCATCGCCGAGGCAGGCATTGAGTATTACCGATGGCACCTCGCGCATGCGCCGCAGGATTTCACCGACGGCACCGGCCAACCGGGGCCGTATGTACACAATTATTACGATAAGGATGGAAATCAGTTAGGCCAATTTTCGTTATCCATTGCAGCGCCTCCGCCCGGTTCCACCGTGGTCACTATCACGAGCACGGGGACCATGCTTGCCGATGCGAGTGTGAAAAAGGTCATTCAAGTGAAGATGGGGATACCGTCATTCGCGCGATACGCGTGGGCGTTGAACGACAATGTTTATTTTGGAACGAGTGCAACGGTGTACGGCGTCCTTTATTCCAACGCCGGGATTCATTTTGACGGCGTAGCGCACAATCTCGTGGAGAGCGCGCGTACGACGTACACTGATCCCGACACGGGCCTTAACGAATGGGCCGTCTATACCGACAACCCGCCCGCCGATCCGCAACCGCCGACGCCGCTCCCGTTGCGTCCCGATGTCTTTATGGCGGGGAGAAGCACGGGGACCCCCGCACTTGACTTCGCCGGCCTTACACAAGATCTCGCGACGATTAAAAGCGAAGCCCAGGCGAGCGGTACGTACTTCGCCTCCACTACCGTCTATGGATACGATCTTGCGCTCGCAACTACTTCGTACACTGTGTATAAAGTGACTGCGCTCACTCCCGCCCCGAACAATTGCACGAACGCTCTGAGCCAATCAGGATGGGGAATGTGGAGCATCCAATCGGAAACCCGATACGCGACCGGCACGATTCCTCAAAACGGCGATATGTTCTTTGAGGACAATCTTTGGATAAGGGGGACCATAAACGGCGCGCGGGTGACGATTGCTTCCGGGCGGTTCCCCGACAATCCGGCGACGCGGTCAAGCATTACGGTAAACCAAAGCCTCAATTACACCAATTTCAACGGTTCCGACACGATAGCGCTTGTTGCTCAGAACAACATCAACGTCGGATACGCGAGCGACAACAACCTGGCGATAGATGCGGCGCTCATTGCCCAGAACGGATGGATTGGGCGTTACTATTACAGTTCTTCGTGCGGCTCGTCGTATATGCGGAACCAGCTCACGACCCTCGGCATGATGGGTACCAATGTCCGCTCGGCATTTTACTACGGCAACTCGGGATACAATAACCGCATTTATAACTATGACGCGGACCTCCTCTATGCGCCGCCGCCCAGTTTCCCGCTGACCACGGATCAATATTCGCTCATTTCGTGGGCGGAGCTACAATAACAATATGCGGAAAGGGTTCACGCTCATTGAGATCATAGTTGCGACGACCCTTATGGTGATCCTCGTCGCCGTGTATTTCCTGACGGCGAACCCGGCCGGCCAGCTTGCGTCCTCCCGAAACAGCGAGCGGCTGTTGCAGCTCCAAACGATCATGAATGCGGTTCGGCAGAACATTGCTGATCAGCCCGCCGGCCAATTCTTGTGCGCATCCGGCCCGATGCCGACTTCCTCCAAGCGCATGACGAGCAACGCCGGTGCCGCGAATTACAACATTGCGCCGTGCATCATCCCGACCTATATTTTCGCCATGCCGTTCGATCCTTCCGCCGCGGGTGCGCATTATACTTTGGTTTCCGATTATGATACCGCATATACGATATCGGTCAGTACCTCCGGCGTCATCACGCTCGGAGCGCCATACGCCGAATTGGGGAAAACGGTCTCCGTCTCACGATAATCGTTCGCGTTATTGCCCGACGGCAGGGAGATAAACTGGGCCGTACGTGGCAATGGTCGTGCTTCCTGCGAGCGCATTCATCTCGTAGTAATATGCCAAGCCGAGGGTATTGTCTACGATTTGAAGCGAATATGTCCCGCCCGGGTTTGCCTGGGTGAGCATCGCCACCCACGGGCCATCATTATTTGGCGAACGGAAGATGACGATGCTCGTTGCTTGCGACGGCAGATCTTGCCAGCCGATTTGTATTTTCTGGTCAACATGCTGGACCCAGAATTCTCCCGATTGTTTCTCGCCGTAGCCGGAGATTTGTATCTCCGGCGTGTAGTAGGGGATGCCTTGCGCGGAGGAGGTTGACGACGAAGACGAGGACGGAGACGGAGAGGGAGGCAGAGGCGGATTTTGGTTGGTAGCTGGCGTACTGCTCGTTTGATTTAAGTTTGTGGAAGAAGAAGAAATAGTCGTCCCCTCACTGCTTGAAGGGCTGTTATTCGGCGGCGTTGAGGTGGAGATCGTGGGTGTGGTTGAGGAAGAGGACCAGAGATTATTGCTCGCCCCGCGACCACTCACTGCTTCCAGAGAAAAGACGTCGTTTGAAAAAAGCTGCTTGCCGATATTGAATTTTGCGCTTCCGCTTGCGATTTCATTGGGAGAAACCGGTATCGATTGCCAGGGTGCTCCGTTGCGGAGAATATTGAGCGCTACGGTGTCTTCGGGGAGGTTCTGCCATCGGACGACGAATATATTGCCATTTTTTGATTTATAAACCGTGAAAGTCGCCCCGGGCGTCGTTGGGGCTGTGGGCAGCGGCGTCGCATTCGGCGGCGGCACGGGAAACGCTTGCGGCTGCAATTCGCTGCCGCGATAAAGGGTATAGAAGAATACAATGGCGGTAAGCGCAAAGAGTCCAAGGATGGCAGCAATGAATCTTTTGCTCATAAGCTCTCAATAATCACGATCTCAAGCGGCACGATCGCAAAGGGCGAGTACCGCATTTCAGAGTACGCACGGATGAGGGATTTGATGAATTTCACGAGGAATGCGGCGTCGGCGGACACGGCGAGCTTCTTCACTGCCGCGATCTCGTCGCGCGTGAGCTCCTTTTCAAAAATTTTCTCAAGCGAAGGGTTCACTTTGAGTGACAACACCTTCCGCAAATAGTGGATAAGGTCTCTCGCGAACTGCACGAGGTTATATCCTTCGTCGGTGAGGAGTGAAATATAGGCAAGAGCGCCCTTCGCATCCTTCGCGAGTATGAGCGCAGCGAGCTCGTGGATTTTTTTGAGGCCGGTGCGGCCCGTCACGCGTTCCACGGTCGCGAGATTTATGTTCTCAGTGAGCGAAGAGATCTGGTCCAGGAGCGACTCCGCGTCGCGGAAGCTTCCTTCGGCAGCGGCGGCGATAAGCTCCAGTGCCGGTTCATCAATGGTTATCTTTTCCGCCTTCGCGATCATGGCGAGTTTTTCCATGATCGTTACCTTGGAATGTTTTTTGAACGTAAAGCGCTGGGCGCGGGATGTGATCGTGGCGGGCAGTTTTTCGTACTCGGTCGTCGCAAGTACGATCACCGCGTGGCGCGGCGGCTCCTCAAGCGTTTTCAAAAGTGCATTAAAAGCCGGCCCTGTCAGCATGTGTGCCTCGTCAATGATATACACTTTGTGCGGCGCCGAGGCGGGGGAGGTGCGGATGCTCTCGCGCAGGTTGCGGATCTCGTCAATGCCGCGGTTGGAGGCGGCATCTATTTCAATCACGTCAAACGAGTTCTGCGTGTCTATCGCGCGGCATTCGCGGCACTCGTTGCACGGCTCGCCGAGCTTCGCGAACTCCGGGTCGTCCCGCCGTTTTTCGCAGTTGAGAAGCTTTGCGAGGAGCCGTGCCGTGGTAGTTTTTCCTGTTCCGCGGGGCCCGTGGAAGATGTATGCCTGCCCCAAGCGCCCCGCTTTCGCGGCGTTTTTGAGGATCAGCATGTTCGTTTCCTGTCCGAGAACCTCGGCCAGTTTTTTGGGGCGATACTTCCGGTAGAGCGCTTGTGCCATTTACGAAAATTATAGGCAATCCCGTTGATTTCGGCAATTTTTTTCAATATGATGGAAGAGACATGAAATTGATATCAGTCGCCGCCTTTATTTGCGTTATTCTTGCCGCAGCATTTTTTTTATCCTTTTCCTCAAGCAACGTCGCAGTGGGTCCCGCGACCGGCGCCGATATCGCAAGCGTCGCGACGTCTGGGATGAACGGAACGGCGGTCCTTTCCGCAACGTCTTCGGCATCTTCCAGCCCGCTTCTTGGAGAACCGGAGGCACCGCAATCTTCTTCCGGCGTGGCTGCCGCATCGCCCGCAGACGGAGATGATATCGTTCCCCAGCCGAAGCTCGCAAGCCCTCCTTCCGTAGTGAAGGGAATTTATTTGACCGCGTGGGTTGCGGGATCTCCCGGCAGGGTGCAATCAATCATCAATCTTCTCAAAAGCACCGGCCTCAATACAGTCGTCATTGACCTCAAAGATTATTCCGGCTACGTCTCGTATGCAATGGACGTGCCGCAGGTGAAGGCGTCCGGCGCAGAAGGCGAGATCCGCATTGCGCGTCCAAACGCGCTCATCAAAGAATTGCACGATAATGGCATTTATGTGATCGGGCGCATCACCGATTTCCAGGATCCGATCCTGGCACAGGCGCATCCGGAGTGGGCATTGCACAACAAGACGACGGGCGGCGTTTGGAAAGACAATAACGGGCTGGCGTGGATGGATCCCGCCGCGACGCCCGTATGGGATTATCTCGCCGCTATCGCGAATGACGCCTTCGGCCGCGGCTTTGACGAAATTCAATTTGACTATATTCGTTTCGCCTCTGATGGTTCGCTCGGAAACATCACGTACCCTTATTGGAATGGGAAGACGCCCATGGCAACCGTGATAGCCAGCTATTTCAAATTCTTGCGCGCGCAATTCCCGAACGAAAAAATCTCCGCCGACCTCTTCGGGCTCTCAACGATCAATAACGACGACCTCGGCATCGGCCAGGTCATCCAAAGTGCGTATGAATATTTTGATTACGTATCGCCGATGGTTTACCCATCCCATTATGCGAGCGGATTTTTGGGCTACAAGAGTCCTGCCTCATATCCGTACCAAGTGATCAGTTATTCGCTTACGCATGCAATCGCAAAGCTTGTGGCGATGGGAAACAGCAATTCAACGATCACGACTGCAATGGGCGCCGCGAGTTCTGACACCGTGAGTTCTTCTCTCGCCGCAACCGGCACCACTGCCACCACTATCACCAGTACCACCAGTACCACCAGTACCACCAGTACCACCGCAACCAGCGCGAAGGCGGCAGCGTATTCGCCATTCAATCTCGGCTATATCCCGCAGACAAAGCTCCGCCCGTGGCTCCAGGATTTTGACCTGTACGGCGTGCCGTACACGCCCCAAATGGTCGCGCTTGAAAAGCATGCGGTCTACGATACGTTGGATACCACGACCACGAGCCAGTACTACGGCGGTTGGCTCCTGTGGGATGCCGCGAACAACTACACCGCCGCGGAACTCGGGGCGGAATAAAGTCATGCCGTACGAAATCAAAACAGAACAGTTCAGCGGACCGCTTGAGAAACTGCTTGAATTGATTGAGGCGGAAAAAATGGGCGTGAGTGAGGTGAGCTTGGCCAAGGTCACTGATGGCTTTTTGAAATACCTTGAACGGTTTCGGCAAGGCGGGGGAGAGGATGAGGAGAAATTCCGCGTGGACTTGCGCGTCCTCGCCGATTTCATCTCCATCGCGAGCAAGCTCATTTTTTTAAAGTCAAAGCATCTTTTGCCGGGGCTTGCGCTTACGGCGGAAGAAGAAACGGACATCAAAGAGCTGGAAGAACGCCTGAAGCGCTATCAAGCATTGAAGCCCGCCATGAAACATCTGAACGCGCTCTGGCGCGAAAGCCACCATTCCTACAGCCGGCCGTACTTTTTGGGGCGCGGGGCGGGGTTTGTCGCGGGGCAGAGCGTATTTTATCCGGGAAGCACTCTGGACGTTCCCGGCCTACAGGCGGCATTGGAAAAGATATTTGAAACCGTAAAAACCTATGCCTTTGAAACGGAAACCATCAAAGAAAAGATCATTACGCTTGAAGAGAAGATTTCCGAAGTGCTTGACCGCGTGAAAGCCGAAGGCGACCTGCAATTCCGGCGGCTTTCAGGTGAAAAATCGCGCTCGGAGATGATCGTGCTTTTCCTCGCGATTCTCCACCTCGCGCGCGAACAGATCATCCTTCTTGAGCAGATGGATAATTTTTCTGATATAATGGTCAAGAAAAAATGAGCGACGCGCCCGATCAAAAATTAGCTTCCTTGGAAGCGCTGCTTTTCATTCATGGCGAACCTCTTTCGTATAAAAAGATAGCGTCGGTATTAAATTTGAAGAAGGGAGAGGCCGAATCGCTCGCAGAGGAGCTCGGAAAGCGTTTGGAAGCGCCGGGGCGAGGATTGCACTTGGTCGCTGATAAGGAAAAGATCCAGCTTGCGACGAAGCCCGCGTTCGGCAAGCTTTTGGAGGACTTTGTGAAAGACGAGCTTATGGAAGAACTCACGCCGGCGTCGCTGGAGGCGCTTTCCATCGTGGCGTACCTCGGTCCCATCTCGCGCGCGAAATTGGAATATCTGCGCGGGGTGAATTCCATCGTCATTTTGAGAAGTTTGATGATTCGCGGGCTCATAGAACGCCTGCCGGATCCCGAGCACCCCTCTGGATTCTTGTACCGGCCGACATTTGAGCTTATGAAACATCTTGGCATTGCTGCGGAAAAGGATTTGCCGGAATACGAAAAATTCCAAGAACTTTTGAAAGTCTTTGAAACACAAAGCGTGGCGGAACCTGCGCCGACCGCACCAGCCGCGTTGCCGACGTCGCCGCCGGCACAACCAACCCATGAATAACACCTTCGCAAAATTTGCGTTTTTGGCCGTCGTGATCGGCGCGGTGCTGTTTTCAAGGATGATGTATCCGGCGGCCGCTCCCGCTGCGAACCTTGCTTCGGCGAATAATGTGACGCGAGGGAACGCTTCAAGCGCGGTGCCGATGTTCATTCTGCCTTCCGCGGCTGTTTCGGCGGGCGGGGGAAGCAGCATCGGAAGCGCGAGCGAGGCGAGCGGTGTAGGAAGCGATACCCGAACCGAAGCGGACGTTCCTGTCGCAAACATTCCTGTCGCAAATGCTCCCGCAGCGAACACTCCTGCGGCAAGCGTTCCCGCGATGCTGTCCGGCGGGAGTGCTCCGCCGCCGGCATTGCAGGATGCCGCATGGCTCGTTGCCGACCTTACGAGCGGGACGGTGTTTGCATCGGCGAATGCCGACGCGCGGTGGCCGACCGCTTCTATCGCAAAGCTCATGACCGCGACCGTTGTGGAAGACAAGCTCAGTGCCGCGACCGCGATTACCATCACGGAAGATATGTTCGCGACCGACGTGACCGAGCAGACGCTCGTCGTGGGCGGCAGGTACACGGTATCCGACTTGTTGCGAGCCATGTTGCTTCCCTCGTCCAATGTCGCTGCGGAAGCACTTGCATCCTTTTATGGCAGGAATGCATTTCTTGCGGAAATGAATGCGCGCGCCGCCGCATGGGGGATGAGCGACACTCACTTTGACGATCCCTCCGGCATTTCCGCAGGCGACGAATCCACCGCGAACGACCTTTTGAAGCTTGCGCAGAAGATCTATGCCGATTATCCGCAGATTTTTCAGATTACAAGAACTCCGCAAGCCACCATTGCCGAGGAAACTTCCGGAAAGAAAATCTTGCTTACAAACATCAATGAGTTTGCGGGCGATGCGGATTTCATCGGTGGGAAGACCGGCTATACCGATCAGGCAGATGGCAACCTTCTCTCGGTGTTCCGCGACGGCAGGAAGCCGCTCGTCGTGGTTGTCCTGGGGAGCGGCGCCCGTTTTGACGACACGAAAGCGTTGTATGATTGGTATAAAGCAAAATGAGCGTACTGGTTGCGCAAACGATACGAGTTCTCGTGCTTTCGGCGATCGCATTCGTGGTGGCGCTTTTTATTACGCCTGCCTGGTACCGGTTCCTCAAGCGGCGGCATTTTGACAAACAGATCCGCGAAGAGGCCGCCGCGCCGGTGTTCTACGAATTGCACAAGAAGAAGGCGGGAACGCCAACCGGCGGCGGTGTCATCGTCTGGGGCACTGTGATCGGCCTTGCCGCAATTTTCGGCATTTTGAACAAATTGTTTGACGGCCGCGTTTGGCATTATCTGAACTTCATCAATCGCGCGGAAACCTACCTTCCGCTCGCCGCGCTCCTGGGTGCCGCGCTCCTGGGCCTATTGGACGACTGGCTCGGAGCATTGCGGGTCGGCGGCGGATCCGGCGGGGGACTGAAAGTCCGCCAGAAATCCGTTCTGTATCTCGTGATCGCGCTCGTGGGCGCCTGGTGGTTCTATTTCCGCCTCGGCTGGGACGTCATCACGGTGCCCTTCCTCGGAAACTACCAGATCGGCTGGTGGTACGTCCCCATTTTTATTTTCATCATTTTCGCAAGCGCCTTTTCGGCGAACGAAACCGACGGCCTGGACGGCCTGCTTGGCGGCGTGTCGCTCTTTGCTTTCGTCGCGCTCACGACCGTCGCCTTCGTCCTCCACCGCTATGACCTCGCCGCGTTCGGCGGCATGATGGTCGGCGCGCTCCTCGCATTCCTTTGGAACAACATTTACCCGGCGAAGTTCATCATGGGCGACACCGGCTCAATGTCCCTCGGCATCACGATCGGCGTGATCGCCATGCTTACGAATACCGCGCTCCTCCTCCCGTTCTTCGCGATCATCCTCGTCATTGAATCCCTTTCTGTCATTGTCCAGATAGCCTCAAAGAAATTGCGCGGCGGCAAAAAGATATTCCGCTCCACGCCTATCCACCACCACTTTGAAGCGCTCGGCTGGCCCGAATCGCAGGTCACCATGCGCTTCTGGATCATCTCCGCCATCTTCTGCGCCCTCGGGCTTGTGATTTTCTTTCTCTCGGTGGCGACGTAGAAAGGGCCTCTTTAGTTGACGCAGAAAGAAACCAGTGTTATAAGGGCAGTGAAAGGAGGTGTGCCCATGCAGACGTTGTTCAATCCCGAGGTACCGAAGTGGTCGATGAAGAGCAAGATTTTTTTCGCCATTATTGGCATCCTTGCCTTCGTCGGCACGATTGTCGGGTTGGTTCATCATTTCAAGCGATGAGACCTGCCCATTCTGGCCGAGCCCCATAGGCCATGGAGAAATCTCCGAGTGGAGATTTCTCCTAAAGGGGCACTTTTATTTCTCAATTTGCCGGTTGACGCCGCATGCTAGTTTGTTATACTATGTTTCATATGCCGGAAGAGCCATTGGTCTACCCGTCGGAAGCTTCCCGCGAGATGATTGACGCGGGCGTTTTCTATGGACGGAAAAAGAGCAAAACGAATCCGAAGATGCGGCAGTTCGTACTTGCGAACCGCGGCGGAGTTGAAATCATCAATCTTCAGAAAACGGGCGACGCGCTGGACGGCGCGCTCGGCTTCATTAAAGAAAAAATGCGCGGGAATTGCCTTGCGCTCTTCGTGGGTACCGAGCCGGCCGCCGAGGTAGCCATTGTGCGCCTTGCGAAGAAATTCAACTTTCCCTACGTGACGTTTCGCTGGGTGGGCGGCGCGATCACGAACTTCAAGATCATCGCAAAGCGGATTGAATATCTGAAAAAATTGCGCAGCGATTTCGCTTCCCGCGTACTTGAGAAGTACACCAAGAAAGAACGGCTTGAGCTTGAACGCGAGATGAAGCGTTTGGAAGAACTTATGGGCGGTTTGGAAAATCTTTCGCGCGAGCCGGACCTTTTGGTCATGGTGGACCCGATCATGCACCACACGGCTCTGCGCGAGGCGCGACGCAAAAAAATCCCCGTAGTGGCGTTTGCGAACGTGGACGCCGATCCGGATGACGTTGACTACCTCGTGCCGGGCAACGACAAGGCGAAGAAAAGCATTGAGTGGTTTTTTGAGAAGGTGGAAAAAGCGATGGACGAGGGGGTTGCCATGCGAGCGGCGATGCCTCCACCGCCTGCACTACAGGAAGCAGCGGTGCCGGCAGATGCCACAGTATCGCAAACCGCGGCGCCCGCGTCCGTTGCGGAGGCGGCATCACAGCAAGAACCGCCCAAACCCGAAGGAGTGAGCGTATAATCAAATATATGAGCAATAAGAGAGAGGTAACCGCCGAGACGGTGCAGTCCTTGCGCGAGGCGACAGGCGCGGGCGTGATGGATTGCCGCAGGGCGCTTCTTGAGGCGCACGGCGACTTTGATGCGGCGAGAAAGATCATCCAGGAAAAGGGACTTTCAAAGGTAGAAAAGCGTGCGGGACGAGTGACCGGTGCCGGTCTCGTGCATTCCTATGTGCACGGCGGGCGCATCGGCGTCTTGGTGGACCTCCGCGCGGAGACGGACTTTGTGGTCCGCTCGGAGCCGTTCCAAAAGCTTATCCATGAACTTGCGATGCAGATCGCGGCCACGGCGCCTGTGAACGTGGAGAAACTTCTCGCGCAGCCCTATATCAAAGACGAGTCGCGGACTGTGAAAGACATCGTGAACGATGTGATCGCGAAGGTAGGGGAGAATATCACCGTGAACCAGTTCTCGCGGATTGAGGTATAATAGAGAGCGATGGCAATGTTCATTTTCACAAGCGTTTTGATGATCTCGCTTTCGGCGGTGCTGTATCTTATGGTCCGCGCCCTGCCGCGGATCGTGGAAGAGCCGCCTACCGAAAAACCCGGTTTGCTTGACCGCTGGGCGCATTCCCAACTGCCGGAAAAATTTGATGCGGCCCTGAATGGTTTTCTTTTGAAGGTCATGCGGCGACTGAAGGTGCTGATGCTAAAAATTGACAACGGCTTGAGCAAGCGCTTGGAAAAGGTGAAGCCCGAGGACAACGGCAAAAAGCCGAATATTGATTTTAAGGAGATTGCGGGGCAGAATAAGGAAGGCGAAAGTGCTCAATAAAACGCGCAGGTGACGGAGAGGCCAATCGTAGCACGCTGTAAACGTGCCGCCCTTTCGGGCTACGCAGGTTCGAATCCTGCCCTGCGCACTCAAAAAGTTGCCGCTTCCGGCAACTTTTCCGTCCCTGAAACGCCTTTATAACTCGTTGTTGCCGCCGATAGGGACCTCCTATGTCCAATCCAGATCGACGCGAGGAGAATGGATTCGAACCCTTAAAGCGGATAAAGATCCAGTCCTGGGTCACCGCAATAAGTCCCACCTTGAGGAGAAATTATATTTAACACAAGAATCCCCACCCTCAAATGCGAGAGTGGGGATAAGACTAAGGCCGTTCGGCCATTCGTGATTTAGCCTTTTTTACCTTTGGGAGGTTTGGATGATCGGTCTCAAAGACTCGAACTCTCTCTTCGATGAAACCATTGAAAGCCCGGTGCCCTTCCCAAGTGAAATTCCGCGCTGGCCGGTAGATGCGAATAATTTCTCTGTCGCTTGAGCGTGCGTTCTCCGGTTGAACGAGCGCAATGTAGGAAATACAATCACCGATGCTTTCGTAAATGCGCTGAGCCAAACAACCAAGATAATCTTTTGGAAAACTAATCTGCTGAATCCCTAACTGATATGCACTCAGGTTATCCCACTGTCCCCAGGCAGCCCAGATTTCAAAAGGATAGTCGTTACAACGAGCGTCGAGAACATCTCTCAGGAAAACCATGTTTGCGCTGACGCTTATCTCGTGGGTTTTAGTACCCCATGTTCCTCGCCAAGCCTCTATGATCGTCGGCCTGATAGCCATCAACCATGGGAAATCATGAACTAACCTGTACAACGGGGAAACAAACTTCTTAGGCATATTCTTCTTTGGCATAGCCAATCTCCTTGGGCGGCTGCCCTTTTCAACCTTCCGGTTTGGAATTGGAAAACATACTGGAAGTATTATAATCTATAAGACCTTATGTGTCAATCATGTTATAGATAATATTGGTTTCTTTGGAGAAGGAGCAGCGACTAAAATTGGTCGAAGATTGTCTGGGGCCGTGAACATGGTTTGCCGAGAACGTCAAATCTCTCCGCCTTATAATGGGGGATGAATCGACGACAATGAAGAGAAAATCTGAAAGTGGAGACGTTACTCCGACACATCCACCAAAAGCGGAGGCTCGGGGAACTTTGGGATATACGCGGAGGGATTGTTCTCAAAGAAGGTTCTAACGTCGTTCACTGCGGTGCACAAAGACAAAAAGTATAGATTTTAATTGGGTAAAACAGGTTCGAACCCCGGAGCGAATCTATTTAAATAGGAGTATGATTAAGTCATGAACTCCTCATATGTCGCAGCGGTCTTCATTGTGCTGATGGT
>Ga0187881_10000046_pt1 | contig 139867 bp, 126 predicted proteins | sample June2016WEW_19_1_2_FD_133017 | JGI IMG/M metagenome (GOLD analysis project Ga0187881, IMG submission 133017) | Peatland microbial communities from SPRUCE experiment site at the Marcell Experimental Forest, Minnesota, USA - June2016WEW_19_100 | ecosystem: Environmental > Terrestrial > Soil >... | reverse complement strand
CTCGCCTCCGCCGCCACGTTCCACGATATTTTCTCGGTTATCTGCGGTATCTGGATTGGATATGTCGCCGCGTGTGTGCACCATTGGTACTACGCAAAGAAGTCGAAATAACGGCCGACCCTGTCAAACTATGGACTTAAAATAGGTTCGAACCTGGTCTGATACCCCGCACTAAACAACCGGATCGGCAATTATCAAACGCCACTTGTTCCTTTGCCGCCGAAGGGATATTCTAAGCGAATGACGTTCGATTGGAAGAAACTATTCATAGTCGCATATTCTAAAGCACAAGAGAGCACGAATCCATCTACGCAAAATGGGGCTGTGTTGGTCAATGAATCCGGAGATATTGCCGTGGTTGCAGCCAATACCTTTCCTGAAGGTGTCAAGGAAACTCCGGAGCGACGGGTCAAACCGTTGCGATATGTATTCAGCGTACACGCCGAAAGAAATGCGATTTATCAAGCCGCGAAAGCCGGTGTCAAAACAGATGGTCTTACTATGGTTTGTTGTTGGGGTATATGTACCGACTGCGCTCAAGCAATAATTCAATCGGGCATCAAACGGTTAGTCGTGCACAAGCAAGCCCTTGATCGATCTGGGAGTTGGCAGGAAAACATACGTTTAGCCTTTGATATGCTACGCGAAGCAGGCGTGGAAATTATCATCTATGACGGAAAAATTGACATAGGAAAAATTCTGCGCCACGGAACATATTGGGAACCGTGATAATTCAATAGTTTGCGGTAGCCGCCAAAATCGTTCGAAGCTTTACTTGCTTCTGGTATGATGAAAGAATGCAGGAATACGTGACCGAGGCCGTGGTGCTCGCAAAGGAGCCGCTCCGGGATTTTGACGCCCGCTATTCTTTTTTCACGAAGCGCTTCGGGAAGTTGAAAGGAAAAGCGACGAGCGCAAGAAAGATCACGTCCAAGCTTGCGGGGCATCTGGAACCGGGTACGCTCGCTAAAGTCCGGTTCGTGGAAAGGAATGGTAGGAACGGCAATGGCGTGCAGATCGCGGATGCGTTGAAATACGGGAAACTTGCCGCGTTACTCACTGACCTCCATTTTTTGAACAAGATGCTCTCGGAAGGAGAACCCGACGCCGCGCTGTGGAATGAACTCACGCGGGAGCACAAGGAGGAGCGCTTCCCATGGGGAAGCGCGTTGAGGATTCTCGGCTGGGACCCGCAGGAAGCAGTTTGTGAAGAATGCAGCAAGGGCAGAAAAGCCGCCGCGTTTTACATTCCGAAGCAGGAATTTTTCTGCGTCGTCTGTGCTTCAAAATTGGATCGGGATGAGCTACTATTATTAGACAATGCCGAAGTATAATCCGAATTCTATTTGGCAGAGCAAAAAGAAAAAATTTGAATACGAGGCGCCGGAGCCCCCGCCGCGCAAGCTCAAATCCGTGCCGCCAAAATCCGTGCCGCCTCCTCCGCCTCCTCCGGAGCCGACTCACGAGCTTGACGAAGGAGAGCCGGCGAAGAGCCACGCCCTCATTTGGTTTTTAGTTGTCTTTGTCGTCCTCGTGAGCGGGGGTATATGGTACTTTTTTCTTTTTAAACCGCCGGGGAATCCTAACGTGAGCATCGGATTCGTGAAACCTGACCAGGTGCTCGTGGGCGATCCTTTTATTCTCTCGGTTTCGTTCTCAAATTATTCTTCCAACATCCTGAAGGGTGCGACGCTTTCGGTCACCGTTCCCGATAACGTTTCCTTTGTCGGACAATCTCCGGACCAACGGGTCATGCAGCAGATGGTGGGGGATCTTGGCCCGGGCAGCATCAATAAGCAGGATTTTAACCTTATCGTGACAGGCGATCCAAAGAGCGTGAAGCACGTTGACGCCAAACTTGCCTACGGCACGGACGCCGCCGCAAAGACGCAGTTTGAAACCGACGGAGGGGCGGACCTCGTCGTGGGCGACTTCGCGATCAGCGTGAGCGTCGTCCCTCCGGCGAACGTGTTCAGCGGCCAGGATTTTGATACTGCGGTGACCTACACCAACAATACCTCGCAAAGTTTTCTGAACGTGAAGCTTGCGCTCCAATATCCGCCGGTTTTTTCGTTCACGCGGAGCAGCATGTCGCCTGCAAGCGCAGGCAACAACTCGTGGGATTTGGGAACCGTCCCCGCGATGGGAAGCGGGACGCTGACGATCACAGGCAATCTTGTGGGGCCGCAGAGCGCGACCTATCAGGTGACGGGAGATTTGACGGGGGAGGTGATGGGCGAAACCTATGCCCTGAACGAACAGACGGCAAACCTTGCGATCAGCGCCTCGCCGCTTTCGCTTACTCTCACGCTTAACAATACTTCCGATTACGTGGCAGAGCCGGGCGATGCGCTCACCTACGTTCTTTCCTATACCAATAATTCAAATACGACTTTTGAGAACTTAGCGCTCACGGCGACACTCGTGGGCGAGATGTTTGATTTCACGACGCTCCAGACGAACGGCGCGTTCAATTCCCTCACCGACACCGTTACATGGTCGGCTGCCACGACGCCGCAGCTTTTGACGCTCGCGCCGGGGCAGTCGGGATCGGCGAACATTCTTGTGAGGACTGCATCGTCGTATCCCATCCGGCCTTTGAGCGACAAGAATTATACGCTCAAGGTGAGCGCCCAGATTTCGTCGCCCACGGTGCCGCCGGACACGGCGGCGAGTTCCACGGTCTCCGCCGCGAGCATAGAGAACAAAGTAGGCGGGAACATTGTGATTGCCGCGGATGGCTATTGGCGAGACGCGAGTTCCGGCATTTTGAATTCAGGGCCTTACCCGCCGGTTGTGAACCAAGCGACGCAATATACGATTCATTGGGTTATCGTGAATTACGCCACGGATGCGCAAAACGTGACCGCGTTGGCCTATCTCCAGTCGGGGACTGCGTGCACGGGCGTGATCCAGAGCAACATGACGACGGCGCCATCTTGCAACGCGGCGACCGGCCTTATTTCGTGGACTATCCCTGCGATTCCTGCGACGACCGGCATCGTGGGTCCGCCCGCCGAGGCGATTTTTCAGGTGGCGAACACGCCGGCGGTCAACCAGGTGAGAAGCGCGGTGACGTTGCTTGGCCCGACCACGCTCCAAGCGACGGATGCGTTCACGAGTTCAACGCTCACGGCCTCCGCGCCCGCAGTTACGACCGACCTGCCCAACGACAAAACCATCAGTCCGAGCCAGGATCGCCGCGTCACGCAATAACATCACGCGACAACATGCCCAAAAACGACCTCATGGAAAAAATCGTCTCGCTCGCGAAGCGCCGCGGGTTCGTGTTCCCCGGCTCGGAGATTTACGGCGGGCTTCGGGGCACATGGGATTACGGACCCCTAGGCGCCCTTTTGAAGAAGAACTTTAAAGACGAATGGTGGCGGGAAATGGTTCAGCTTCGGGACGACATGGTCGGCATTGATGCCGCTATTATGATGAATCCTCGCGCATGGGAAGCCTCCGGGCACGTTGAAGCGTTTGTTGATCCGCTCGTGGAATGCAAATTGTGTCACCAGCGCTTTCGAGCCGACAAGCCGGACGAATTGCGCGAGCATGAAACTTCGCACAAAAAAGAAAAAATTGAATGGACGGCCCCTCAGAAATTCAACCTGCTCGTGAAGGCTTATTTGGGAGTGCTGGAAAGCAAGGAATCAGAGATCTACCTTCGCGGAGAAATAACCAACGGCGTCCAAGTGAATTTCAAGAACATCGTGAATTCCACCAGAGTCAAAATTCCTTTTGGGGTTGCTCAAATCGGCAAGGCGTTTCGCAACGAAATCACCCCGGGAAATTTCATTTTCCGTAGCCGGGAATTCGAGCAAATGGAAGTCCAGTTTTACATAAAGCCGGACGAGAAGGAGGGGGAAAAGTGGTTTGAATATTGGAAGCAAAGTAGTATGAAATGGTTTGCGAAAATAGGGTTCAAAAAAACAAACCTCCGTTTCCGCGATCATGAACCGGCCGAGCGGGCGCACTATGCCCGCTTGGCAACCGACATTGAATTCAACGCGCCGTGGGGCTGGGACGAGATGATGGGCATTCATCACCGCGGCGATTGGGATCTCAAGCGGCATCAGGAATACTCAGGGGTGGATATGTCATATACCGATCCCGACACCGGAGGAAAATACATTCCATGGGACATTGAAACATCTTCGGGCGTTGATCGGCCGCTTCTTTTCCTCTTGCTTGACGCATATGCCGAAGAAGAAGATAGGGTAATCCTGAAATTGCATCCGCATCTCGCTCCGTATAAGGCCGCGGTTTTCCCGCTGCTTGCGAACAAGCCGCAGCTTGTGAAGGTTGCACGGAAGATATACGACGATCTTCGCAAGCAATGTATGGTGGCATGGGACGACCGCGGTAATATCGGCAAGCGCTACTACGCGCAGGACGAGATCGGAACACCTTTCTGCATCACGGTTGATTTTGATACGTTGGGGGACGGCGAGGATAAAAAACTCAAAGATACCGTGACGGTGCGCGACCGCGACACGGCGAAGCAGGAGCGGATTGCAATTGATACGCTGGCCGATTTCATCGCGGAGAAGATTCAATAGTATGGCCGAGAAGTTTGTGATCAAAGGAGGCAAGCCGCTCTTCGGCGAGATCAAACTCGCCGGCGCGAAGAACGCGGTTTCCAAGATGATGGTTGCGTCGCTCCTCACGGACGAGCCATGCATTTTGGAGAACATGCCGCAGATAGGGGACGTGGATATTGTCGTTGAGCTTTTGAAAACGATTGGGAGCGAAATAGAGATCGTGGGCTCCACGGCGAAGATTGAAACACGCGAGATCAAGAGCAGCCGCGTTCTGGAACTCACGCGGCGGAACAGGATTCCCATCCTTGCGCTGGGGCCGCTCCTTGTGCGTGCGGGAGAAGCGGAAGTGCCGGTCGTGGGCGGTGACAAAATAGGCGCGCGGCCCGTGGACATCCATCTGGAAGCGCTCGCGAAATTCGGTGCGCAGCTCGTGATCACAAAGAGCAGTTATCATGCGTGGGCGAAGCACGGGCTCCACGGCGCGGAGATTGAACTTCGGTTCCCGAGCGTGGGCGCCACGGAAAATACCATCCTCGCGGCGGTGCTTGCAAAAGGAAAGACGGTTATCAAGAATGCGGCGCTGGAGCCGGAGATCGTGGACCTCATAAAAATGCTCCAGAAGATGGGAGCGATCGTTGAGCTTGCGCCGCCGCGCACGATCACGATTGAGGGCGTGAAGCGTTTGCACGGCGTGACGCACCGGATCATACCGGACAGGAACGAAGCGGTTTCGTTCGCATGCCTTGCGATCGCGACGAACGGAAGGATTCTTGTGAAAGAAGCGCGGCAGGATGAGCTCATCACTTTTTTGAACGTCGTGCGAAGGCTCGGCGCCCAATATGAAGTGGCGGATGGCGGCATTGCCTTTTGGCGGAAAAATTCATTGAAAGCGCTTTCGGTGCGGACCGACGTGCATCCCGGATTTATGACTGATTGGCAACAGCCGCTCTGTGCACTCCTTACGCAGGCAAAGGGCATCTCAACGATCCACGAAACCATTTGGGAAGATCGCTTTGCCTATGCGCACGACCTGAACGAAATGGGGGCGAAGATCGTCGTGGGCGCGGAGTGCCCGCAAGGAGAGGAGTGTCGCTTGGCCGGAAAGGGATTTTTCCATTACGCGACCGTAGAGGGGCCAACACCGCTTCGGAGCGCGAACCTCACCGTGCACGATTTGCGCTCCGGGATGCTTGACGTCCTCGCTGCGCTCATCGCCGAGGGCGTTTCCGAGGTGGAAGGCATCCACGAGATAGATCGCGGTTACGAGCATATTGATGGCCGCCTGCGCCAGCTCGGGGCGGACATAAGGCGCTTGACTTAATATCGTAAGTAGGGTATTCTATGGGTGGAAGCAGTAAAATTCATCGCCGATAGGCGGGAGGTAATGTCAATGGGCCGTAAACGGAAGTCGCTGTTGCTTTTCCTGGTTTCAGTGTTGATTCTTTTGTTGGCCGGTTTCTGGTTGGTGCACCGAATGCGGGCTGAGTCGGTTCGCATTGAAGCTGCAGCGAAGAAACTTGCGGCGGAACTTACAGAGGAAGAGCGAATCTCCGCCGAAAACAAGGGCTTGGCAAAGAGAATTTTAGACCTCCACAGTGAACATCTTTGGGGCGAGGACTTTCTCCGAATCTGCCGTAAGAACTCCGGCCTCCCAGCGTTCGAAAAGTTAAAGAAGAAGGTTGAAGAAGGGAGACAACAGGAGTTGGCAGTGCGGAAGGAGTATGACCAAAACGTTCTAAGGCTCCAAAAACTGGGAGAGACGAATTTAAAGTTTTCCGAGGAACTGGTTCCCGAAGAACCATTCAACTTCAATCGGGAGCCAAATTTCAACTTCCATCCTCAGATTCCGTCCCCACCTCCGCGCCGACCCGCCGATGCTTTGCCAAGGACCGATCCCTCCCGGGTCGGTCCTTTTCCTTTTGCTTTACTTTTTGGGTCTCTTCGCGTTAAATTGGTAGGTATGTTCCGCAAGAAAATCGGCATTGATTTGGGGACGGCGAATACCGTCGTTTTTGTACCTGGGAAAGGCTTTATTATCAACGAGCCGACGATCGTTGCCTTGACGAAGCCGGACAATTCGGTGCTCGCGGTGGGCAGTGAGGCGAAAGAAATGATCGGTCGGACGCCAGATGAGATCGTGGCCTACCGACCACTTAAGGATGGCGTGATCGCCGATTATTACATTACGAAGGCGATGCTCACGTATTTCATTTCAAAAGCCGTGGGCTGGTTCAATCTGGTAAAGCCGGATGTGGTGATTTCCGTGCCTGCGGGCATCACGCAGACCGAGCGGCGCGCGGTGATGAACGCGGCGCGCGAAGCGGGTGCGGGGAATGCGTTCATCGTGCGCGAACCGATCCTTGCGGCGTTGGGCGCCGGCATCCCCATCAATGCGCGTTCGGGGAACATGATCATCAACGTCGGCGGCGGGACGTCGGAACAAGCGGTGATTGCATTGGGGAGCATCGTGTCATGGAACAGTTTGCGCATCGCAGGGAACAAATTTGACCAGGCGATCATGGATTACGTGAAAAAGAAATACGGCCTCGCGATCGGCGAACAAACTGCCGAGAACGTGAAGATTGAGATCGGTTCCGCAATGCCGACGAAGGAAAAAATGGAATATCAGATCCGCGGGCGGGACCTCGTGACCGGACTTCCGAAGGACATTACGATCAATTCAAACGAGATAGCGGAGGCGCTGAATCCCTTCCTCATTGAGATCGCGAGCGCCATCCAAAACGTCTTCAACGTGACGCCGCCGGAGCTTGTAGCGGACATTATGGAAAAGGGCATTATTCTTTCGGGCGGCTCGGTGCAGCTTCACCACATGCCCGAGTTTTTTGAGCGTTTCTTGGGCGTGCAGGCCTACGTGGCCGAGGATCCGCTCTTTTGCGTCGCGAAGGGCACCGGCCTCATCCTGAACCACTTGGATACCTATAAGCGTACGCTGCTCAATAAGCGGTAAAAGCGATGAGACGGGTGATCGGGCATGAAAAGATAATCGGAGATCTTACGCGGCTCGCTCAAAGTGGCGAGCTTTCGCACGGGTATATTTTCTACGGGCTTCCCATGGTCGGGAAGCGCACGGCGGCACTCGCTCTCGCGCATGGTTTGGAGAAAGGCACATTTGAAGCGCCTTTGGAAAGCGAAGTCCTGCAGGATACCAAGGTGATCGACATGGCATTTGCGAAGCAGCTGGATCCCAACCTGAAGGATTCCATCAGTATTGATGCGGTCCGCGAGATCAAACATTTCCTTTGGCAAAAGCCGAATGTGAGCGCAAAGCGCACTCTTATCATTGATGATGCGGAATTTTTGACGAATGACGCGCAGAACGCACTTTTGAAAATCACCGAGGAACCGCCGGCGTCCTCGCTTTTGGTTGTTATAACCTCTGATCTGGAAAGCATTATGCCGACCATCCTTTCGCGGCTGCAGAAGATTTACTTCGGCGCGGTGCCGGAAGCGGCGATTGCGGCATGGATAGAAAAAGAGCAGGGGGTTCCGAAGGCGAAGGCAGCGTCGCTCGCGAAGCGTGCCCTCGGCAAACCGGGGTTTGCGTGGCGGTTGCTCAACGACGAAGCGTTCCAAAAAAATCTTGCGTTGGCGGAAATATTTTTGAAAACCGCTCCCGCCGGACGGCGCGATTTCATCAAGAAGTTGCTCACACCCGAGGAGTTCAACTTACGGAAATTCCTGGATGCGGTTATAATAATTCTTGCGTGGGAGAAGCCGTCCAAAGCGAACGCTGCGCTTTGGCACAAGGCGCTCGCGCTGTATCAAAATATCACCAACTTCGGTTTGAATCCGCGTTTGCAGTTGGAAAATCTTGTCGCCCAATCATGACCACAGGAGAACAATTCATCAAAGATCTTGAGGCAGGGCTTTCGGCCGCCGTCCAAAAGTTGAGGCAGGACTTCGGGCAGATCCGCGGCAACCGGCCGTCGGTGGAACTTGTGCAGGACATCAAAGTAAATCTGTACGATCAAATGCTCTCCGTCCGCGAGCTCGGCTCGTTAAGCATTCTCCCTCCGCGCACCATTCAGATCACCGTATGGGACCAGAACGCCCTCGGTGCCGTGATGAAGGCGATTGAAAGCGCGCACCTCGGACTCTCTACGACGAACAACGGCAATAACATTTTGGCGACGCTTTCGCCCCTTGGCGACGAGCGGCGCGAGGAGCTCACGAAACTCGTGAAAAAGACCGCGGAGACGGCGAGAATCCAAATCCGCGCGAGGCGCGACGAAACAATGAAGCGCCTGAGGGACGCGGAGAACGAAAAGGAAATCACCGAAGACGAAGCGTTCAAATCAAAAGAAAGGGCCCAGAAAGTAGTGGACAAAGCGAACGGGGAGGTGGAGACGCTCGTGAACGGCAAGTTAACCGAACTCGGCGGGTAGCTGCGAGTGGCACAGATTAATTTTTTATTAAAAACTCTTTGACTTTTCCCGCTGCGCAGTTACAGTGGGGGAATGAGCCAGCAAATTGATTTTCCTCTTGCGGTATTTTACGATAGCGATATGAGTGGCGTGCGAAAGGAGTATCGCGGCAAGCAACTTCCCGTTATCATTGGAAAAGATGAGGATGGGTTTTATGTGGTGGAATGCCCGCTATTTGAGGGCTGTTACAGCCAGGGAAGGACCACGGACGAAGCATTAAAAAATATTCGCGAAGCGATCCTTTTGCTGCTTCGGGAAAAAAAGAACCGCGACATAGTTTTTGCATACCATCCCAAAGAGGTCGGCTTATGCACCATTGTTTTATGATTCGTGTCCAAGCTGCCGCCTCTCTCGGGAGATGCTATCGTTAAAGCACTGAAGAAAACTGGCTATGTCCCAGTGCGGCTGCGCGGAAGTCACCTGCGCCTTGTTTGCTCGGGGAAACGATCCATTACCGTTCCACGGCATCCTGTGGTAGGGCGCGGCCTTTTGAGAAAGATTTTGCGCGACGCGGAATTGTCTCCCGCGGAATTTATTGCGCTACTTTAAAATATTACTTTCAATTACATTCGTGGTAGTGTGAACGGGGTGCTCACCGAAGACCAATGTCCTGGTTTGCCTAAAGAACAAAACAAATGTCAGACACTCTTCATAAAGAACTCCTTCTTGCACTTAAGAAACACGCCGGTCATGGAACTAAGCATTCTGGAAACGTTGCGTACACCGGGAGTTCACACTTTTCATATCACATCTCGAATCCTATCCGAAGGGGAATCGCAAGGAACTTCCTCGCCCATCACAAAAACGTTTCCAAGAAAGGAGTTGTCGCATTGCTCAACCGGCTTTATCGCGGTAAATCGCACGAAGAAAAGTCAATCGCCGGTATGTTTCTCGGATATTCAAAGGAGCATAGGAAGCAGATTCAGCCGCGATTGCTCGACGAGTGGCTCGATCATTTGGAAGGATGGGCAGAGGTGGATTCTTTATCCCAGTCAAATTTTGGTGCCGATGAAATGCTGTCGGGCTGGGAAGCGTGGAAGCGGACATTGACCCGATTTTCAAAAGGCAAAAATATCAACAAACAAAGAGCGTCGTTGGTTCTCCTGACCAAACCAGTGCGTGAATCCCGCGACCGGCGACTTTCAACGCTGGCGTTTAAGAACATCGGGAGACTTCAGCAAGAAAAGGATATCATGATTACTAAGGCCATCTCTTGGTTGTTGAGAAGTCTTATTGAGAATCATAAGAGAGAGGTCATGAACTATATTCAAGAAAACAACAGTTTGCTGCCCAAGATCGCTGTCCGCGAAACAAAAAGAAAGTTGATTATGGGGAGAAAATGATTCGCTCCGACATGCGGAGGATGCGAGAACCCGTTTCCAGCGATTTACGGAGAACGAAAGGTGAACAGAGCCCCCAGTGGGCAAAAGATAGGTTTAATATTGCGCTAACAGGGCCATTTCGTTTATATTAATCATATGCTCATCATTATACTCGTCATCATCGGCCTTTCGCTTCTCATCCTCGGCCACGAAGCCGGCCATTTTTTTGCGGCGAAGGCATTCGGCCTGCAGGTGGACGAATTCGGATTTGGTTTTCCGCCGCGGCTCACCTCATGGAAGAAAGGGGAAACGGAATACAGCCTGAACTGGCTGCCGTTCGGGGGGTTTGTGAAGATTGCGGGCGAGCGCGGCGAATTTGAGATGCTGGAACCAAGCGGCGCTTACGAGGATGCCCCGGATGCGTCACGCTTCCTTTATGCGCAGCCCATGTGGAAAAAGAGCATCATTGTGCTCGCGGGGGTTTTCGTGAATTTTCTTCTCGGATGGCTTTTCCTTTCGCTCACTCTCATGATTGGGGCGCCGCAGGCGCTCGTCGTCGGCGGGGTGCAGCCGGATTCGCCCGCGGCGCAGGCGGGCATCATGGCGGGGGACGTGGTGAAAAATTTTACGAGCGCGCAGAGTTTTATTGATTTCGTCAACATGCACAGGGGAGAAACGACCACGATTGCCGTATTGCGCGGCAACAAAGAAATTGATTTCAGCGTCGTGCCGCGTGTGCAGACGGCGCCGGGCCAGGGCGCGGTGGGCGTGGCGCTTGCGGAAGCCGGCACGCCGCGGGAGGGATTTTTTTCCGCGTTCAAGGATGGCCTTGTGGATGCCGGGATCATTGCGTGGCTCACGCTCCAGGCGTTTTACCAGTTGTTCGTACAGCTTCTTTTCCATGCCTCGCTCTTGCCGGGCGTTGTCGGACCGGTGGGTATTTTTGGGCTCGCGGAGGAAACAGGGAAGATCGGCCTTGTGTATTTGCTCCAGCTCTTTGGGGTAATTTCGCTTAATTTGACCGTTGTGAATCTCATCCCGTTCCCGGCACTTGACGGCGGCAGGTTCCTCATGGCAATTCTTGAGAAAATAAAGGGCTCGGCGATTTCATACCGCACGGAAGCATGGGTGAACAGCCTCGGCTTCGCCCTGCTCATCGTGCTGATGATCCTTCTTACCATTCGCGACGTCGGCGGTTTGATATAATCGTGGATATAAAAAGGAAATTAACCCCGGAGCAGTATCGCGTGATGCGCAAGGGCGGCACGGAGGTGCCGTTTAGCGGCAAGTATGTGCACGAACACGCGAAAGGGATGTACAAGTGCGCAGCGTGCGGCGCGGAGCTTTTTTCTTCCGATATGAAGTTTGACTCCGGCACCGGCTGGCCGAGCTTCACTGAGCCGGCAAATTTGGAGCATATTGAACTGCGTCCCGACACGAGTCACGGCATGCACCGCACGGAAGTGATTTGCAGGAATTGCGGCGCGCACCTGGGGCACGTTTTTGACGACGGGCCCAAAGAGAGAGGCGGCAAGCGGTATTGCATCAATTCAGTGTGCCTGGAATTGGAGAAGGAGAAAGACGATGATCCTCGCGGGGAACGAGATTAAAAAATCATTAAAGACTTCTTGATCTTTTTGGCTTGAGAGTTACGATGAAAGCCATTATGGAAAAAATTCCTGATGGCATGTTGAATTCGGAAGCCGAGCGATATTTCAGTACTCTTCTGGAACAGTTAAATGGGAAATTTGATCATCTTCTTGAGATCGTGTTTTCTTTGGATAGCGTTGTGGGCGGACTCAAAATTCGCATAGAGCGATTAGAGGAACGGGTAACGATGCTTGAAACGAATGCAGCTTGGTCGGAAATGCAGCGGAAAGAGACAGAGAGAGAGCTGAATAAAATAAAAGGGATGGTGCAATTTTGCGTCCGCCGAGCTGACTTTTCCGCATTGCAGCAAAGGGTAGCAGATATTGATCAGAGATTTCTAAAATTCAATAACAGTGGAATAATGAAAGAGTGATCCAGCGCGGGGTTGCCTCTTTCGGGCTTGATTACGGCCGTTGTCCGCCGTGGCTTTTTGAGCGGATGGTGAAACTGGGCCGCGAGATGGCGTACGTGCTCATTGCGGAGTACGGGCCGGACGAGTTCATCAAGCGAATTGCGGATCCGGTATGGTTCCAGTCGCTTGGCACGGTGCTCGCGTTTGATTGGAATGCGTCGGGGCTCACCACAATTCTTACCGCGGCGCTCAAAGAGGCCATCCGTGGCCACGAAAGGGACTGGGGTGTGTTCATTTGCGGCGGGAAGGGGAAGACATCGCGGAAGACGCCGGAGGAAATCGCGCAATGGGGCGAACGCCTCGCGCTTCCCGCAGCCGCGGCAAATAATCTTGTTTACAACTCAAAAATGAGCGCGAAGGTGGACAGCGCGCTCGTGCAGGATGGTTTCCAACTGTATCATCATTCGTTCTTTTTCTCTCGTCGCGGTGCGTGGGCGGTCGTGCAGCAGGGGATGAACAAAGAAAAACGTTCGGCGCGCCGCTATCATTGGTTCTCGGAAAATATAAACGATCTGGTCTCCGAGCCGCATTCGGGCATCTCATCGCCCGTCGTGCTGAACCGGGTCTTGGATCTTACGGCAAAACGCAGCGCCGCGGCGCGGCAAATCTCCACTGAGCTCGTGCAGGCCGGCTACGCGACACTCATGAAAGACATCAAGCTCCTGCGTAAGTATTCCTCGCCGCTTTCACAGATGGCAAAGTTTGAGAATAGAGCGGGGGAGCAGCTTACCTTAATGAACCTTGCAACGCGCGAGTTCAAATCCCATCCGGTGGTGCACGAGAATTTTGCGCAGAGCAAATATCTGGAAAAGATTCTGGCAAAGGTGGTGGACCGGAAACCCGCAAATTATGAAAAACTGATTGCCATTCCCGGCGTGGGACCGAAGACGGTCCGGGCGCTCGCGCTCGTGGGCGAGGTGATCTACGGGGCAAAGCCATCCTACGAAGACCCCGCACGCTACAGTTTTGCGCACGGGGGCAAGGACGCGACGCCATATCCCGTGGACCGAAATACCTACGACCAGACGATTGCCATCTTAAGTTCGGCGGTGCAAAAGACGAAATTGTTGCCGGACGAGAAAAGAAGGGCAATTGGCCGGCTTTGGCAAAGCTCGCAAATGACGCCGCGATCCATGCTATAATAAAAGCATATGGACACCTTGATCCACGCCGACATTTTCTTTTTTGTGACGACGATCGCGGTCGTAATTGTGGGAGCGGTACTCGCCGTGGCGCTTATTTGTCTTGTAAAAATCCTTTCGGACATCAAAAAGATTACCAAACAAGTGCATGAAGAGACGACATTATTCCGCGAGGATCTGCACGATTTGCGCACACAGGTGCGGCACGACGGATTCAGGTTGCAGCATTTTATTGACTTCGTAACGCGACTTGTGCACCGAAAGAAAACTTCAAGGTCGAAAAAGGGATAAAAAAATTATGAAAAAAAAGACGAAAAGAATCGCAACGGAAGCAGGTGCGGGCATATTGACCGCCGCGGCGCTTGCAGCCGCAGGCGCCTATTTGCTTTCCAGCAAGCGGCAACGGGCGAAGATGAAAGCATGGGCAGTGAAAGCGCGGCACGAAGTCGCGAAGAACGTCCGGACGGCGCGGCGGATGGGAGAGAGGGAATATAAACGCGTTGTAGACCGCGCGACCAAGCACTACGGTTCGCTCCACGATGTGAATGCGAGGGAGGTGGTGAGAGTAGCGCAGGACATGAAGGCGGAATGGAGCCGGCTCCAGAAGAACGCAAAAGTGCTTATGAAGATTGCGCGAGGGAAGAGATCGTCGCGGAAGGCGCGTCGCAGGAAGAAATAAGGAAATAAACGTATAAGCGATGAACCGCTCCGGCTCACGTGGCGGAGCGGTTCATTATTCGTATCGCAGCGCCTCTATAGGGCTCTTTTTTGATGCCTGGCGGGCGGGATAGATGCCGAAGACGAGCCCGATGCCGGAGGAGACGCCAAGCCCGAGCGCGACAGCCGTCCAGGGGAGAACAAATTGCCAGTTAAGTGCGTAGACTTTGCTCAAAATGAGCGCAACCCCAAAGGAAACCAGTCCACCGAGCACGATGCCGATCACGCCGCCGATGGCCGTAAGAATGACCGCTTCCAAAAGAAATTGTGAAAGGATGTTGTTGTCGGTGGCGCCCAATGCTTTCCGCAAGCCGATTTCGCGCGTGCGCTCGGTGACGGAGACGAGCATGATGTTCATGATGCCGATGCCGCCCACGACAAGGGAAACCGCGGCGACCGAAGCGAGAAAGAGCGTAAGGACGTTCAGGATCGTGCTCACGGTCTGCATGGCGCTCTCCTGGGTTTGAATGTAGAAGTCGTCTTTGGAAGGATCAATGATGCCGTGATCGTTGCGGAGCGTCGCCGTGATATCGTCCGCGGTCGCGTTCACCGTGCTATTACTGTCCGCTTCCACGGTGATGCGGTTGAAATAGTTAATGCCGAAGATGTACGTCTGCGCCGTCGTGTACGGTACAAAAACGGCTTCATCAAAATTAAGGAACGAAAGCTGCCCGGTGCTTTTGAGGACGCCGACCACGCGGAAGGTGGTATTGTTGATGCGCACTTTTTGGCCGACCGCCGAGCTGCCGTCAAACAGTTTCTGCTCCACCGTTTTCCCGATCACGGCGACGTTTGATAAACTGGCCACGTCATCCGCGGTGAACATCTCTCCTTCGTCGGCCGTGATGTTGTAAATGTCGCCAAAAAGCTCCGTCGTGCCCAAGAGGGTTGCCTGGTACGTGTTCGTCTGCCACGAAACCGCTTCGCTGCCGAAGACGATGGGCATCACGGTCGCCGCGTGGGGAACGTTGGCTTTGTTTTCAAGAGCCGCGAGGTCGCTCTTCTTCAGCGAATCGGTGAACATGGAGAGAAAATCAGTCGGGCTCGTGGGCTGCCGGCCCGGGACGATCGCGATCACGCGCGAGCCGATGCTCTGGATCTGCCCGAGGATCAGCCCCTGCGCGCCCTGCCCAAGGGACATCACGATGATGATGGCCGTGATGCCGATCACGATGCCCAAAATGGTGAGGAACGAACGCGAGCGGTTCGTGGCAAGGCCGGTCGTGGCTGTTTTAGCGAGCTGGCTGATTTTCATGGCGGTTTATTTTTCAAATATATCGGTCGCGTGGCGGCGCTTTGCGACTTTTTCGTTGGAATCAATGCGTCCGTCCAGAATGGTGAGGATCCGCTCCGCATGTTCCGCGGTGTGCGTTTCATGCGTGATCAAAATGATCGTGTGTCCCTGCTCTTCGTTCAGCCGCTGGATCGTTCGCATCACCGCTTGCCCTGATTTGGAATCAAGGTTGCCGGTCGGCTCGTCCGCAAAAATAACCTGAGGAGAGAGGATGAGCGCGCGGGCGATCGCCACCCGCTGCCGTTCGCCGCCGGAGAGCTGATAGGATTGGTGGTGCATCCGATGCGTAAGCCCTACGGTCTCAATGGCTTTCATCGCCATATCGTTCCACTGCGCCTCCGGGATGTCCGAATAGAGCAGGGGAAGCTTGACGTTCTCTAAAACGGTTGAGCGCGCAAGCAGATTGAACGCCTGGAAGATGAACCCCATTTTGTGGTTGCGGATGTGCGCAAGTTCATCTTCGGAATATTCCGACATTTCTTTTCCGTCAAAGACATACGTGCCGCTCGTGTAGCGGTCAAGAAAACCGAGAATGTGGAGCAGCGTGGATTTGCCGGAGCCGGACGGCCCCATGATCGCCACGAATTCGCCCGCGTTCACGGAGAGTGAAACGTCCTCCACGGCAACGGTTTCTGCGCCTTCGCTGCCATAGACCTTGCGGAGCGATTTCGCCTCAATAAGTGCCATAGGACGGCATTGTGCTATGAGGACGAGGAGCGAGCGACGACCTCTCCTTCTTCCAATCCCGACATGATTTCTATGTTGCCGTTCTGGTCGCGGATGCCCGTCGTCACGCTGCGCGTCTCAAGCGGCGTTTTCGCGCCATGATAGGCCTGCACGGCGTAGGTGCCGTCCGCGTTCGTCGTCACGTAGCGCTGGGGGATATAGATGACGTTCTCGTGCGTCGCGGTCGTGATGTCCAGATTTGCCGTCATGCCCGGTTTTACATCGGAGCCGAGGTTATCAAATTGGAACGTCGTTTTATAGGTCGGAACGCCTTCAACGAGCGTTTCGCCCGGATCAATATAGGTAACTTTGCCGGAGAAAGTTTTTCCTTGGAAGGCGTCCAAGGTCATGGACACAACGTCGCCCACGCTTACTTTGCCGATATCGGCTTCCGCGATCTGCGCGTTAACTTCCAGCCCTTGGTCGGAAATGAGAGAAACAAGAACGGCGCCGGGCGTCGCAATCTCGCCAACCTTCGCGTTTTGCACCGTGATCACGCCGGAAACGGGCGCGACGAGCGACGCCTTCCCGATGCTTACTTGGATGCTTTGCGCGCTCGCCTGCGCCTGTTCCACTTGCGCCTTTTGCGCGTCAATGTCGTTTTGCGTGGACCCGGCGAGCGTGAGGGCAAGCTGCGCCTGGAGCTGCTGCACGCTGATCTTTTCCGAGGCGATGCCCTGTATCGCCGTATTTATTTCCGTCGCGCCGGCGTTCGTTTCGTTCAATCCCGCGGTCACGTCCGTTTTATAGGTTGCCGTGGTTGAGACGGGAATGTTCGTGACGTTCGTAAGCCCCGCCGAGACCTCATTGAGGAAATTTTGGATGATCGTCAGATGACTCGCGGCGTCCGCAAGCGCCGTATCAAGCGTTGTGGAAGGGGAAGAATCGCTTATGCCCGCAAGCTCAGTAGCCCATACATTGAGTTCGGTGCTCGCCTGCAGGCGGCCAAAGTTTATGTCGTTTAAAAGCTGCGAATCGGTGATGGGAAAGACCCACTGCGGATTGTTGCCTTCCGGATTGGAGAAAAAAGAAGCCAGCTGATTCCGTACCGCGTCGTTGGACTTCGCGTAAGCGTCCGCAAGCAACGTGTTCACGCCCGCATAGGTGTTCGCGAGGGTTTGTTCCGCTTCGGCAAGCTGCGTTTGCGAGATCGTTATGTCTTCCGGGCGGGAGCCGGCTTCAAGCGATTGCAATTTCGCGGCCTGGGTATCCACATTGGCCTGCGCTTGGGCAAGCTGTGATTGGAGGTCGCTCGTGTCCAATCGCACGATGACCCCGCCCGCATTCACATGGGAACCAACGTCGGCGCTGACCGAGGCGATTATGCCGCCATTTTCAAAGGCAAGATCAACATCGTGCACCGGCGCGGTGTTCCCCGTGACGCTCACGATCTGCGTGACCGTGCCGCGCGCGGCCGTCGCGAATTGATAGGGGGATGCCGTTGGCGCGAACCAAAAATGATACACGCCCCACGCAACAAGAAGGATGGCGGCGGCCAGAAGGATTTTTTTCGTTACGCTCAAACGAGCAAAGAATGCTTTCATGGTCTTATTATACTATATAAGTATGGCGTTGTCTTATACACAGTCCGATTTGACATCGTATAGTTAAGTATGTTAATAATTATGTATATAAACAACTTACATGGAAAACATAATAGAGGTACATAATTTAGTCAAGCGGTTCGGCGAGTTTACGGCAGTGGACGACATTTCGTTTAATGTAGAGAAGGGGCAGATTTTCGCCTTTCTGGGGCCGAATGGGGCAGGGAAGTCCACCACCATTAAGATGCTCACCACGCTTCTGCATCCCACGAGCGGTTCAATCACGCTTGCCGGCCACAGCCCAACGAAGGATCCCGAAGAAGTGCGGCACTCGTTCGGGATCGTGTTCCAGGACCCAAGCCTGGACGACGAACTTACGGCAAAGGAAAACATGGAATTCCATGGGGTCCTGTATAATGTCCCTGCGAAATTGCGCAAAGAGCGCGTTCTGCAACTCATGAAGTTCGTAGAATTGTGGGACCGGCGCGACAGCCTGGTTAAGGAATTTTCCGGCGGCATGAAGCGGCGGCTGGAAATCGCGCGCGGCCTTTTGCACCATCCGAAAGTGATATTTTTGGACGAGCCGACGCTCGGCCTTGATCCGCAGACGCGCAACCATATGTGGACCTATCTGCAGGAGTTGAACAAAACGGAAGGCATCACGGTATTCTTCACGACGCACTACATGGAGGAGGCGGCGCGCATAGCCCAGCGGATCGCGATCATTGATCACGGCAAGATCGTCGCCGCGGGAGACGCGCAGGAGCTCATGAAGCAGACGGGAACCGGTTCGCTCGAGGATGCATTCCTCAAGTTGACGGGCAACGTGATCCGCGAAGAAGAATCAAGCGCGGTTGACCGGTTGCGTTCGCGCGCCCGCAGATGGGGCGGCGGACGGCGCTAGCAAATTTTGCAAGAAAACAAAAAAAATCATGAAAACCATCTATATAATGTGGCTCCGCGAGCTGAAGCGGTACTTCCGTTCAAGGTCCCGGATGATCGGCTCGCTTGGCCAGCCGATTCTTTTTCTGCTCGCGCTCGGGTACGGCCTGGGTTCCGTTTTCCAAGCGGCGGGGCAGGGGAATTATTTCCAGTTTTTGGTACCGGGCATCGTCGGCATGAGCATTATTTTCACTGCGATCTTTTCCGGCATCCAGCTCATTTGGGACCGGCAGTTCGGATTTTTGAAGGAGACGCTTGTCGCACCGGTATCGCGGCTCAATATTATGATCGGGCGCACGCTCGGCGGTGCGACCGTCGCGACGTTCCAGGGGATCATCGTTTTCTTGATTTCCACAGTGTTCGGTTTCCGTCCCGATAATTGGTGGCTTCTGCCCGTCGCCATCGTTTTTATGCTTCTCGTCGCGCTCCTCTTTACCGCGCTCGGCACCGGCATCGCGTCGCTCCTTGAAGACATGCAGGGTTTCCAGCTCATCATGAACTTCCTCGTCATGCCGTTATTCTTCCTGTCCGGCGCGCTTTTTCCGCTCTCCGGCCTGCCCGCCGTCCTTTCCGGCCTTACGATCATAGACCCGCTTTCGTATGGCATTGATTCCTTCCGTGCGCTTCTTGTGAACACCACGCATTTCGGCCTCGGCGTTGACTTCGTCGTGCTTGCGGTTGTCACGACAGTGTTTCTGGTGGCAGGGAGCTATCTGTTCTCAAAGATTGAAGTATAAAGGGTATAATAGAGAGGTCATGAAAGTGGAGTGGAACAAAGTGACGTGGTATTCCAAGATCATCGCGATTGTTCTTTTCGTGGCGCTTCCCTTCATTGGATTTTATTACGGTATCCGGTACGGGATGATCCTCCAGGGAACGCGCGATAGCGCGGCGCTCACAAGACAGAATGCCACTACGAGCGTGACGAGCTACTACGAAAACGTCTCCGCGTGGCAGGTTGGCGATAGGAGTGACGCGGGATTTTCCATCGCGTATCCGATTGACTTTGATACGAACGATAGTTATGCAACGACGCCGTCCATTGACTGGCGATTTGGCGTGGACGAGTCGCAGCCGGGCGTTCTTGCGTTCACGCTTATGATCCCGCGGGCTTTTGAACCGCAGACGAACTTTGCCGATGCGAAACTCACTGTGGGATACAGCGCGAACGGCGTTGCGGTTGCGCAGTGCCTTATGCCGGGTCCGGCATCCGGCCCTTCAAGTGCAACCTCGAGCGCTATGATAAACGGCGTCGCCTTCACCGTGTTCCATGCCACTGATGCGGGCGCAGGCAATTATTATGAGACCACGAGCTACCGGACGGTCCAGGCAGGGAAGTGCTGGGCGGTGGAATATACCATTCATTCGTCACAGATCGCGAACTATCCGCCGCAGTACGGCCTCCAGCCGTTTGACAAGGCCAAGCTCACCGATCTTTTGGACCGCATTGTGGGCACGTTCCGTTTCCAATAAAACATTATGAGAAAAGCAAGCGCCGTTGTTCTTGTTGCCATTATGCTCCTCGTCGTCCTTGTGGGCATCGGGCGGTTTTTCACCTATTCGGGTCCCGCTGCGCCGAACGGGCCGGAGCCAGGCAATAATACGCAGAACGGCCTGCCCCAAACGCAAGTGGTCACCTATATGCCTGCGACGCCCGCGAGTTCAACGCCGATGCAAGAAGGTTCCTGCTGGACGAGTTCCATCGCGGCGCCTTTCCGGAGGGATGCGTGGCGGTGCGCGGTGGGGAATTCCATAAGCGATCCCTGTTTCCAAATCCCCGGAAGCACAAACCTTCTCTGCGGCGCGAACCCGGCAATCCCCGATGCCACTTCTTCGTTCGTTTTGAAGCTCACGAAATCACTCCCTGCGCCGGACACTATGCAAGGTTCCGCCCCCGCGGACTGGGCGTGGCTTATAAAACTTGCGGACGGGACGGTGTGCTCTCCCTTCACCGGTACGCTCCCCATCGCGCAGGGCGGCGTTTCTGCAAGCTACGGTTGCGCTCCGAAGATCCCCGGCGGCGAAGGGCTTCTGATTTTCAACGATTTGAATACCAGCACAAGCGAGTGGACGGCGGAGGTGGGAACGCTCGCCGCCGTTACCTCCGGCTTGCCGGCCGTGGTGGGAGAGACGACGGTGCCGGTGGACACGGTATGGCAGTAACGCTGATTCCTTGTTAAAGCATATTCAACGCTCTCCATATGTCATTTTCGCCAATACCGTAATCCAGCAGCTGCTTGAAAATTCTCTGATTGTGTTGTTTCCCCAAGCTCTTTTGAATAGTCGTTACGAAACCCCTCGTATCAGAGGGGTCTGGAAATTTTGGGTCGCGAATAACGCCGTGCGAGCCCCTTCCCCACGAGTTGCTAAAATCCAGTCCTAATTTTCGCGCGGCTTTTTCCCAGTCATTCTGTCGTATCTTTCCTATACCCTGCCATAAATCCTTACGTTCAATTCTTTCTTCAGCCATAACACCGTAATTTCAATGCTATGCGAATACCCTTTCTTCTTCCACGGCAACTGGCTCTCCGATGTTTTTTAACAAGCTGTCTTTTGAAAGATACGGAGGAATACCAAACGCAGCAAAGACGGCATCTTTTATCTGCGAGTTAATTTCTTCATCTGTTGTTTTCGGGTCGGTTCCGCCAGTAATAATACCCTTAATGTTTTCACACTCCGCTATCCACCCCTCGTTATTTTTTTGAACTTTGAATCGCAAACTGCCGCCCATTTTCTGTATCTCGTTTCGCATACCTTGCACACGATAATTCCGCTCCGCTTCAATAGGGAAGTTAAAAAGTTTCGCTAAATTGTATTGAGCTTTACGAAGCATTGTACTTCCAAGTAATTATAGCAGTTTGCTTGCGTGCTTGCTGTGGAAAACTATACCGCCGTAGTCCCACCTCTATTTGGGTCATCTGGGGCTACATTGTACATTTTATAAATTTATACGTCAACAAACTTTACCCTTACCCTATCCCGCCAACCGTATTTTCTTTTCCGTCACAGAACGAATCCTCCCGTGAGCTGATGGTTGAGAATGATGCAGATTCCGGCAAGGGCGATAACCATAACGCCTCCCAGGATCAGATCGGGATGTTGAGTCCGTATCTTGATAAAAATGTTAAGCGCGAGCGCCAGGACGAAAATGCCCATAAGAGCAAGATAGAGATAATTCACCGTCTGACGGGGATTCGCGAAGGCCTGCTGAACCGGATTGCTTTCCTCGGCTGGTTTCGGAGCTGCCGCGTTTGCCCCGGACGATGTTTGCGCCGCGGGAGCGACGGCCGCGGGAGCCGTTCCCGTCTCTGAGCCTTTTATCGCAACGAACGTTTGATTTGTATTCGCTGACATTGCCGTTTCCGACGCGATGACAACCGGTGCCGTTGGGGACGGCACCGGATACGCTGTGGCATTCGGCGGCGCTTGAGCGGACGCCACGGCAATCGGCGCGGCGGCAGGGGTTCCAAAAAGCTCTACGACGTATATCGCCGGATTGCCGTCAAGCTCTCCCTGCGCGGTCGCCATGCCGATTTGAGTGAAATTGCCGTTCAGGATGTTCGCGCGGTGCTCCGGCGAGTTCATCCACGCGTTCGTCACGTCCTCAGAATCCGAAAAATTGATGGCGAGGTTCTCACCGGCATAGCTGAAATTGTAGCCGACGTTCGCGAACCAATACCACGGCGTTTTGCCGGCGGGACTCGTGTGGGCGAAGTAATCATTGGCAACCATGTCATTCGCTTTTTCCTGCGCCGCCGCCTGGAGAAGGGGACTCACCTGCAATGCCGGGAGATCATCCGCCGTCCTTTGGCTGTTCGTCTCGTCCGCCAAGGCGCTTACGAGGATGATGCCGAAAAGGCTGGAGCGCGGCGCGATGAAGGACGTTCCTAAGATGAACGCCAATTCGCCGACGAGCGCCACAAGGCATGCGAACGCGATGATTTTCCGGCGGAGGATGTGCGGACGGTGATCGTTCCCCTCGTGCGGAATGAAGTGTTTTTTTAACGTTCGCACTAATCTATTCATGTTTTTATTATACTATACGGATGTCCGTCTGTCCATCGATCGCTCGCCGGCCCCCCCCCAACTTGATATTAGCCAGGCTTCCCTCTACAATACTTCATATAAAATATAATCAAATCATGAATAAAAAAGTTGTGGGCGTAGTGGGTTACGGATATGTCGGTAAGGCAGTTTCAAATTTCTTCAAAAATCATTACGAAGTGCGGGCATACGATCCATTGGCAAAATCAGCCGACGATCCGTTGATCTCGTTTTCTAATGAAAAAAAGATCCTTGATGGTTGCGACCTGATTGTAATTTGCGTACCCACTCCGATGAGAGAGGATGGGACATGCGATACGTCAATGGTTGAAGATTCAATCGCAAGCTTTAATGCTCCATTATTCCTCATTAAGAGCACGATCGCCCCGGGCACTACCAAGCGTCTTATTGACTCCAATCCGGATAAAGGCATTGCGTTCAGTCCCGAATACCTCGGCGAGGGAAACTATGCGGTTCCTTTTTGGAAAGGATACCCGGATCCCACCGATATGAAGAAGCATACCTTTGTGATTCTCGGTGGCAAGAAAGAGGCCACGCACAAGATCCTTCAGTTCTTTAAAAGGGTCACAGGGGCAGAAGTGCGTTATTTTCAAACCGACAGCACCACGGCTGAATTGTGCAAATATATGGAAAATGCATTTCTCGCAACCAAGGTAACTTTCTGCAATGAGTTCTACGATATCGCCGGCGCATTCGGCGTTGACTACGACGAGCTTCGCGAATTATGGCTTTTGGACGAGAGGATAGGCAGATCGCACAGTACGGTGTTTGAAAATTCCCGAGGATTCAGCGGAAAGTGCCTCCCCAAAGATGTCAGCGCGATCTTTGAAAGCGCCCTCAAAAAAAACTATACTCCGGAATTACTCAAGGCCGTTCTCAAGATCAACAAGAAGCATCAAAACAAAAATTCCTAACACATGCCCGCTTTTTTCAAAACGCATATAACCCATATCATGCTTGTCGTGGCAGGGATGCTTGTCGGCGCCGTGCTGGTCGCGGGGTTTGTATGGCATCAGCACCCGAAGCCGGAGATCTCTCCGCAGTCCACGTCTACGGCTGGCGCAGTGGCGACTTCAACTGCGACGACGACCGGGCAAGTGACGAACACCGCAACGGCCGCGAAGACAATAAATATCACCGTCAACGCCACGGGCAAGATCGGAAGCGTGAAAGTGTCAACCGGGAAAACGGTATCCGCGGGCGAAGTCCTCTTTACTGTGGATCGCACCGATCTTAATTCGGATCTCGCAACCGCGAAACAAACCCTTGCAAGCGCACAGGCGAAGCTCGTATCGCTTGAGAAAACCGCTTCCTCAACCGCATCCACAACAAGTTTGAGCGACCAGAACGCCCTAAGCGAAGCGCAGAATGCCGTCCGCACCGCGGCACGCAATGCCTACATTGCTGCAAATAATGCGGTAAATAACACGGCTTCAGAACTCATATCGTCTTCAGGGCTTGATTTTCCCATCCCCGATTCGCAGCTTGCCATCAATCTCGCTTCGCAAATGGCTACGATACAGGGTTTTTTACCGGCATGGGAAAACCAAGTAATGGCTTCTTCGTTCAATACCGCGACGAATACTCTTGCCATTGCGGCACAAGCTATGTCCAACCTCCAAATAATCACTCCATTTTTGAGTGATCTGTTTGGCGCGCTCGCGCAGGCAGTCAATCTCTCCTCCTCCGCCATGGCATCGGACAAAACGATGGTCAGTGCCGCGCAGCTCCAGGTAAGCAACGCATTGTCTGCGGTAACCGCTGCAGAGACAAGCGAGAAAAATGCGAGGGCCGTTATTGCCGCCGATGCAAAACAGCAGCAGTCGGCGCAAAACACTTCTACAACGAGCGCCATTGCGGCCGAGCAGGCAGCCGTCGCCTCCGCACAGTCCCAAGTGAATTTGATACAGGCCAGCACAACAGAGAGCGTGCAAGCGCCGGTCGGGGGTACCGTAGTCAAGATTTCCGTGAAGGTGGGCAGCACGGTCAATCCGCAGACCATCCTCGCCGTCATATCAACATAAAGCTTTATCATGGATAAAACACTCTCAATTATCGTTCCCGTCCATAACGAACAGGACGCACTTGTGACGCTCCATGAGGAGATTCAAGCTGCGGTAATTCAGCTGAAGCGCCCATATGAAATAATTTATGTTAACGACGGCAGCACCGACCAATCGCTCGCCGTATTAAAGAATCTTAAAGGGGCGACAATAATTGATCTCAATCGCCGTTACGGCCAAGCCACGGCTCTTGATGCCGGGTTCAAGGCCGCAGAGGGAGATATAATAATTTCACTTGATGGCGATGGGCAGAACGACCCGAAGGAAATCCCATTGCTTCTTGCCGAGCTTGCCAGGGGCAGTTACGATGTGGTCGCCGGTTGGCGCAAATCGCGCAAGGACAGAAGCTCTATCCGTATTTTGACCCGCATCGGCCGCTGGTTCCGCAAGCTATTCATCGGGCATATTGTCCACGACTCCGGTTGCACGTTTCGTGTCTACACTCGAAAAGCGGCGAAATCGCTTGATATTCAGGGCGAGATGCATCGCTACATCGTAACGCTTCTGAGGTGGAAGGGATATCGCATCGGAGAAGTTGTCGTTACCGATCGTCCGCGTGCCAGCGGTACCAGCAAGTATGGCGCTTCCAAGGCCTTGCGCGGATTTATCGACCTTGTCTACATTTGGTTCATCTATAAGTATTCTCAGCGGCCGTTACATCTCTTCGGTTACTTGAGCTTCGGCGCGTTTCTGATCGGTTTCTTATCGCTTCTTTGGACCTTATATGGCAAGCTCGTTTTTGGCTTAAGCCTCAATCGCAACGGATGGTTCTTTATAAGCTTCTTTTTCTTACTGGCGGGCATCCTTCTTTTTAGCTTCGGCATCATCATAGACCTCCTTATTCGCATTCAACTTACTACCTCGCCGCATGAGAAGCGCTACTACGTGCGGGAGGTAGTTAAAACATGATTGAGAAAATAAAAGAAGATATAACAAATCGAATCTCTTTAATTCAGAGAGGCGATTTTAATATTGACGATGTTCGGCTGCTATTTATTGATTTAAGAGCCAGTATCGATTCTTTAGAAAAAAATGTAAAATCACCCATAAAGGACTCGCAAATTTATGACATTTTTGATTTTGTCGCACATCCAAACAGCAGAGAAAAAGGCAAGACCTTCAAGGTGTCGGAGACGGTTGTGGAACAATTTGTAACAAGCATTACGCAGGGAGGTTCGGTAAATATCCAGCTTTTAGACTTGAGAATCACGGAGAGCCTCAAATCCATTTTAGAGATGCTTGATATACCTTACAACCAAGGATTGCTCGAGAAGCAAGAAATCGATTTACTATCCTACGTTTATCATCTGATAGATGGGGTCGTGCTTAATATCAAGAACAATTATATCGAATCGGCCCAGATAGTCTACGGTCCTGCGGATAACCATACCTACATCGAATTTAAAGTGAAGCCATTCAACAACAAAATCGGTGAACAAACCATTTCCGGTAGTCCAACAATGCGTTTCAGGTTACTTTAATTTTATGAAGCGGATTCTGGTTCTCAACTACGAATTTCCGCCACTCGGCGGGGGAGCGAGCCCGGTATCGTACGAACTTGCAAAACGTCTCTCGGAAACGGGAGATTTTGATATTGATGTCGTGACGATGCGTTATAAAGGGCTGCCCGCATATGAAGAGGTAAATCCGCATATGCGGGTTCATCGCGTGAGATGTTGGCGAAGCAAAAAAGAAATCTGTCATCCATGGGAACAGGCGACTTATCTTGTTTCAGGCTACTTCAAGTGCAGAGAGTTATTGAGGAAAAATACCTACGACATCTGCCACTGCCATTTTATTATCCCGACAGGCGTTCTCGCGTTCCGACTGAAGCAGAAATTCGGCTTGGAGTATGTCATTACCGCGCATGGAAGCGACGTGCCGGGCTTTAATACCGATAGGTTCAAGTTCCTGCATACGCTTACCGGACCGCCTTTGCGCAAAATTGCGCGTAATGCAAAGACAATCATCTCACCGTCCAATTATCTCAAAGGGTTGATAGCGAAGAGCATAGATAAAGACCTTGCCGGTAAAATAATCGTTATTCCTAACGGCATTGATACGGAAAAATTCAAGCCACAAGAGAAAAAGAATTATATCTTCTCATCGGGCAGGCTCTTACGGCGCAAAGGCTTCCAGTACCTTATTAAAGCTGTCTCTGATGAGAATTTAGGTTGGGAAGTGCATATAGCTGGGGATGGACCTATGATGGGGGAGTTAAAGAAATTAGCTGAAAAATCGAAGACGAAGATAGTTTTTCATGGGTGGATAGATAACACCACTGAAGAATATAAGGATTTACTTGAACAATCAGCTATTTTCGTCCTCGCGTCAAACAAAGAAAGTTTCGGAATGGTAATCGCCGAAGCAATGAGTGCTGGGTGCATGGTTATTACGGCTGATGCCGCTGGTTCTTCTGAAACAGTTGGCGAGAGTGGTATTCTTTTTGTATCTCATAGTATCAATGGATTAAAAACTGCCCTCATGGTTATCAATGAGCCGTCTAAAATAGAACTTTGGGGCAACTCTGCACGAAAAAGAGCTGTAAAAGTATATGCGTACAATCGAATTATGAATGAATATATTCATACGCTGTAAACATTTGTAGTTAAAATGAAAACAATTCTCCATATAACTAAGGGCAAATACGGAGGTCTCGATTTTATCTCCAAAGATATTTTTGAGTATTTAAAACTTCATTTTGAACAAAAGATTTTTTATTTTTACGACGATGGGGATCATATATATAAAGATTTTCAGAAAGAAAAAATCTCAATTGTAGAGTATAAAGAGGAAGTGATGTTTGCCAATTTCATAAATCGTTTCAAAGATTTTTATGATGCCGATGTGATACATGTTCATCATACCAAATTTTGGATTTTATTCTCGCCATTAATTTTCTTCTCGAAGAAAGTTATTTTTTCCTTCCATATGAGTTTCGGTTCAGGAGTTAAAAAAAATGTATTAGAAAAATTTACAATTAGACTTATTGTATCCTACTGTACTCTATTTTCCTCTAAATTAATATTTCTAACGGATGGGCAAAAACGAGAGATACTCAAGCACTCTTTTTTTGGTAGACTACTTGAAAAAAAATCAATTGTAATTCCAAATTTTATTAAACCAGAACATATCTTAAACTTTAAGCATGCCAGCGATTTTACTGTTTTATATGTCGGAAGATACACATTCACCAAAGGTTTTGAAGATTTTCTGAGTTTAGTTAAAAAGACGCCTGAAGTTAATTTTCTTTGTTTAGGAGATTCAGATTTTAAGCCTCACCTGCCGAACCTTACTAACTATGGAATAGTAGAACATTCAACCATTAATACATATTACGATAAGGCGACCATATTTTTTCTACCCTCTTATACAGAGGCCTTCCCCCTAACTATTTTGGAAGCGATGGCAAGAGGATTGGTAGTTGTAATATCAGATTTACCGGGAATGAAGGATATTGTAAAAGAAAGGAACGGTTATCTGTTCGAGACCGGTGATGTTTTAAAAATGAAAGAAATTTTAATGTTTTTAAAAAAGAATCCAACAATGATAAAGAAAATTAGTGAAAATAACTTAAATGATGTATCAAAATTTTCTTCAGATTTAATTCTTAAAAGGTATTTGCATGTATACTAATAACTCAAATAAAAAGAAAATCCTTTTTGTCATAAAAACTTTAGAGTTTGGCGGTGGAGCAGAAAAAGTTCTTATGACAGTGGCTGATAAACTCAGTACCTATCATGATACTTCTATTTTGACATTTCGTGAGACTAATAGGGAATATTCTACCCAAGTATCAAGACTCAACCTCGGAGAGAAGAATACATCACGCAATTTTTTAGTTAATTTTTTGAAATGTTTTAGTCGAGCAAGAAAGATCAAGAATATATCACAGGATAATAAAATCGATATAGTTATTGCCGCAATGAAAGAGGCAAACTTCCCTTCGCTCCTAAGTAGCCTCATTTTCTTTAATAGAGCACGAATTGTTATATGGATTCACAATGATCCCCAAATAGAATATGGTTTTTTTAGCAAGTTAGTTGCTAAAATACTTTATCCATTTGCATCGAACATGGTTTTCCTTACTAAGGAATCAAGCTTGTTTTTTAAAAATGATTTAAAGACCATAATTATTCCAAATCCGATTCCAATTGATGAAATAAAACGCTTGACAAGTGAACAGATAGACAATCCATTCGAAAAGGCTATCCTAGAATCTGGAAATATATTAATGAATGTAGGCCGATTAGTGCCTCAAAAAAATCACTTGCTTTTGCTAGAAATCTTTCATAAAGTTTCTGAATTAGATCCTAATACGAAACTTATTATTCTTGGACAAGGACCTTTGAAGAAAGATATTGAAAAGAAGATTAAGCAATTAAACTTAGAAGACAGAGTGTTTTTATTTGGTCTAAAGAATAATATTTTTAAATATTTAATCCACGCAAAATTATTTATTTTGACTTCAAGCTTTGAAGGGTTTTCTAATGTAATACTTGAAGCAATGGCATTAGGGATACCTGTTATCAGTAACGATTGTTCCGCTGGACCTTCAGAAATTTTAGGCAATACAGCAAAACACTTACACACCGAAGATAAATTTCTTTTAGATCAATTTGGAATTCGAATCCCTAGTGATAATTTTCAAGAATTTGTGAAGGCAATTATTTTCATGCTCACACACGCTGATATCATGAAGAAGTATGAGGATCTTTCTCGAACACGAGCCAAAGATTTTGACATTGAGAAAATAATTCCGCAATGGAGAGCCCTCATTGATTTAATATAGGTCTGATTTTTCTTCTGAAATACCACTCATATACTATCAATACCGATACATAACCAATTACAGTTGCTATTGCGGCACCATACATCCCAATGTGCGGAACTAGAAGAAAATCAAGTCCTAAATTCAATACTATTTGCATTATAAGAACAATCTGAGTAAATTGATATTTCTTGAGGGCATTAAAAATTGCAATGTAAAAGACAGTATAAGTGGCAAATATGCTTGCAATTAATAAAATGTCCAAAATTTGTGGCGCTTGCAAATAACCGTTCTTATAAAATAGCGGAATTAGTTTGTTTAAAACGATCATAGATAAACCTATAAGCAGAAGAGAAATGAAAAACAAAGTAGGCCGTTTCTTATTAAGATATTTCGAAATGTTTTCGGGATTATTTATATTTGCGCTGATATGCGTCAAAAAATAAGAATAGATGATATAGGTAGCGGTTATGGTTCCTTTAAAAATTTGATAAGCAAGATTATAGGTTGCGATGTCGCTGAAAGATGAATATATTCTCAGCGCTAGATTGTCTCCCCAGTTAACAAAAAAAGCTGCTGAGAGGCCAAAAACTTGCCATTTAGTAAAATGATAAAAAAGGAGAGTGATCTCTTTCTCAAAATGGAGAGGTAAAATCGAACGTCTATCAATGATGAAGAAATATACAACTAACAATAAGAGCGCAGAGAGCATGTAACTTATAAAAACAGTTTCAATGTCAAGTACGTGTAATATATATAATCCAAATAAAATTAATATATTAAAAAGATTGAAGATTAATTCAAATAAAGCACTTGTCTTTTTTTTGTTTATTGCCAAAAAATAAGTAACAATATTTGTTTTTAAGGATAAACCAACAAATGCTAAGAATATATAGATTAAGTTATTTACTCTAATTCCAATAAATTCAGCTAATTGATTTTTAAATAGAAAAGATAAGATTGAGAAAATTATTAATGAGCCGATAAAAAAGATTAATTGTGCCGAAAAAGTTTTGTTAATCTTTCCAGAAGCGAGACGTTCCTCATTCGAATAAATAATAAATGGAGCTTGTGTCGGACTTATCAATAAGGCAATAAAAAATAGGTTTACCATAAGCGCTAGCGAAAATGATGCAAATTCCCTAGGATCAATAAGCTTCGCTATCAAAAGTGGTAGCAGCAGACCCATTCCTTGTCCGATAACACTTATTAGTGCAAAGTGAAAAAAATCTCTCAATTCTATTACTTTTTTGAGAGCAAAATTATTTATCATATTTTTTACTATAAAACCCCTTTTGATTCCAATTCGCTTGTGTTGTAATGATACAGATACACGTCCGTTCCTGGAATTGAAAAGTTTTGAAAATTTTGCATAATAAATTCCAAAGTATTAGTTTGAATATCTCCAGCGGTATAATTCTCCCAAGTGACCCAGCCGCTTTTTGTACTTTTTATTTCATTGAGAAATTGTTGTTCACCGGCTTCACTATAGTCTTTTTGTCCAAATCTGTAGACCGTGACATTTGAACCTAAACCCCTAAGATAATAGTATCTTTCATATTGAATAAATAATACATCTTGCCGGGGATTAAAATCTGCAATCAAAATTGAATAAGCCCTTGCATAATTTGCATAATAATAAACTCCGTTACCGTAAATGACATTGAGATTGAGATAAAACGTACAAAGAGAAGCTGCTATTATTGCGCTGTAAAATATATATCTTAAAGACTTTTGTTCAAAAAGTTGACAAAAATAATAACAGGAAATAGAAATTAATATTATGACTAGACTGACAAAAGGTGCTGTATAAGCTGCATTCGCGAATCGGTCAGTAAAAAATATAACGGAAATCAGTACGATAGAGGTAATAATGTAAAGAAATATAAAGAAATAATTTTTTATTTTGGAAAATAACATTTCATATAGAAAATATAAAGAGGTAATTAAAAAACTCACAACACCAAGTGGATAAGTAAATAAGTAATTAAAGTAGGTATAATTATAAGGATAATTCCTTACCCCAGTTATATTTAAAAAATCAAAAGCCTTATCTATGGATTTGATTTGAACAAATAATGCTGTAAAAGCTAATAATCCAAATCCTATTAAAAGTAGTAAATAAAAAAATAATTTTTTATTCTTCACAAATAGCAGATATAAACAATAAATTAATATGCCCGGAATATAAATTAAGGTTAAGTCGTGTAAGTTAAAGGAAACTAAAAATAAAAATATAGTACCAAAAATCAATAATATCAATTTTCTTTTAGATTCTATTCTTTTTTCCGAGAATATGGTCTGATTTATAAGATAAAAAATTAAAAATAATGTCAATAAGATTATTGGAATAAGCAATGCATACATTCTTGTATATCTTTCATAGAAAATAATAGTAGGCGAAAAAATTGATAGAGTTAGCGCAAGAAAACTCGCTTGTCTACTTTTTTGGGAAAACTTTATAATCGGAAAAATAATTAAAGAAAATAATATCCCAAAAATGACCGAGACTAGCCTTGATGAAAATTCACTTACACCAAATAGTCTATAACTTATGCTCAGGAGCACAGTATGAACTTCTGCCCGAATATAATCGGCATATTGGTCTTGTTGTCCAAGAGGTGTATACTCGCTTGATTTATTTTGAAGCCAATCCCATTTATAAAAATTTCCAACTTGTTCAAAATTCCACCCGCTATCCATGGTTTGAAATTCATCATTCATAAAATTATTTTTTCCAAGTTGAAAGAACAGCATACTACATCCCAGAATAATTATTAAAGATGAAATAAGAAGAGAATTCTTTTTATTCCAAAATTTCTTTGAGACTGTTTTTTCAGCCAATTCTTTTTTTTCTGGTTCATTTTTAGCTTTCAAAGCATCTAACTTCTCACGATTTAAAAAGATTGTTACCAATCCAGTAGTAAAACTTGTAAGTATGAATATAGGTAAATTATTTTCTATGAATTCAGAATAGTTTATAGAAAATAAACTTAAGAAATGAAGTACAAAAAGAAAAATGATACTTATGAGGAATAAGTACTGTAAGAATTTACTCAAAAGGATTTTAGATCTTGAAAAAGGTTCTTTAAATAACCAATTTATTAGTCCTACATAGGCACATATAAAAATAAAGATTTCTAATACATTTCGTTCAATGTTTCCTCCGATATAAAGATTGGTAAAGTAAACAAGTATACTAATCAGACATATCGACAGGCAAAATGGAGTAAGAAATTCATTTCTTACTAAATCTAACCCGACATAAACCCTTTCTTTAATGGACATTAATTTTAATTGAGGTCAGGGTGGTAGTTGCAAAACTTTCTAGGGGTATCTTTAACTTTGTTCCGCTAAATTTGAACGATACATTCGTAAGATTGGCTTGAGCGTCATTTTCAAAATCTACTTGTGATGTACATCCCTCAAAATATGTCGCTACTCCATGTGTAGCTTTTCCAAAAGTAAGATTTTTATTTCCATAATCTATCCAAATAGTACTGGTACCTATGGATGTTCGGCCCGCAAGATTACCATCTACATATAATTGTATATACCCACCAGTGGTTGAGGGTTCATATACTGCCAAAGCAGAATGTTCTGTATTGAAGAAAATTGGGGTAACAGGGTAACTCACAGAATAGAATGAACCTTTTGAATTATCCATTCTTCCTACTTGGAAACTAACGCCGTCTTTATTCTGTAAGAGTTCCCAATTATAGTGCCCGACTATTTCTTGGAAATTATCAATGTTGTCTTGTGGTCGCCACTCGGCATACACCGTGAACGGGCCATTATCGAACTTTTTCGAAGAACTGGGGAGTTGAAGCTGGCTCGTGCCGTCGAAGACTTCGCAGTCGTCAAAATGGAATGCGTTGCCAGTTAAATCTGAAGGAGTTGAGGTTGCGAAGTCCCACGCATAATCCCATCTAACACTCGTGGGGTCGAAGTTTATTTGTGGGGGGATTATTGAGATGCCTTGCCCGCCGCTCACGCTCACTGTGACATTAGCGTTTTTAAGCACCACATTGGGGTTAAAGACGGTATTGATGATTCCGCTAAACTCGCGATAGGTACTGCCGTCAGTCGCCGTCATCGAGCCCGAGAGGTTGCGGGAGGGCTCAAGGTAGAAGGCTTTACTGGCGTCTGTATCGCCCAGAGTGCCGACATTGATTGTATAGGTCGCTGAGTAGCCAAAAGGCAGAAAGTTGATATAAAGCACATAAAGCAGGAAGGCGAGCGGGATGGCGTACGCGGCAAAAGTGAGCCAAAACTCTGGTGTGCGCCAGCGCCCCTCAATCCAGGTCCCAATTTGTCTTATCTTATACATGGCCTTATTTTTATACATAGCCCTATTTATAGGCGTACTATGCTAACAAATCAAGTGCCTGACGATTAGAACCGGTAGACCCAAATTTGCGAATAGGCGTTGGTATTTTCATAAAAAACTTCTTTGAGATCGGTTTTTATGAACTGGAGTATGTCTTGCGACATGCGTCCGTCGGCCGCCATATAATCAAAAATGATAAATCCGTGGCGGGAAGCTGTGAGCGACTGGAGTCCTTGTAGATTTTTGATAACTTGAGCCCCGACATATGATTCCTTACTGTTTGATATTGAAGGCTGTCCGGGCAATCCAAGATAGTTGTATGCAATCCAGTATCCCGGCTCGTTCAAGAATATCTCATTAAACTGGGGCATGCTTGATATTACGATATCGCCGTTTTGCACATGCGTTTCGATGTAGGCGTAGGTGCCGTTCCAGTCCGGTTGTGGCGTATAGGCATAATGAGGCCTGGGACCTAACGTAGAAGGATTGTCTGATTCCAAGAAGTAATAAGATGTCGGATGCCAGACTCCGCCTCCTATAAAAAGAAAGACCGCAACGAACGCTGTCCACAAGGATATCTTCTGCCAGTCCCTTTTGAAGTAGCGAGCTGCTTGCGAGACCCCAACCGCTCCGAGAATAAGAAGCACCGGCGTTACAGCGAACAAATATCGATATTGGACGATATCGGTAAAGAACGAGAGGGGGATAAGATAGGCGATAAACGCCGCAAGCAGGAACCAGATCTGCTTTCTGTAATGAGCCCCAGCATCAAATAGGGCGAATACCGCAAACGGTACAAAAAGCCAGTAGGTACGCAGATAAAAGTTAAGGTAATAAGGAAGCTCGTAGCTCGGGCGGATGCCTTTTATCAATGAGACGAGGGCCGGAAACAACCCGGCAAACCAGAGAGCGAATCCTCCCAGCACAAGAGCCGCCGCCAGACCCATGAGACCCCACCGCAAAGATTTTTTGCGAATTATCCTATCTAATGCGAACCATATAAAAAATAAAACCGGCAATACATATCCAAGGCCGCTTGCCAGGATAGCCAGAATAGTCGCCGCGGCGGCGGAAACGGCATACCAAAATCTGGGCCCTTTGCCGTAGAGCGCTTTGTAGAAGAGATAGAGCGAAAGCCAGAGGAATAATTCAAATAAGGTATACCAACGCGCCTGACGCGACCATGCTATCTGCCAATAAGAGAACGCCGTCAGAAAGGAAGCTGCAATTCCAATGCCCGGAGAAAACAAGTCGGATACGATACGATAGACCGCTAAGATAAAAGCGATGCCCGCCAATACGGCCAGCAAGCGGTAGTCGAAAGCGTTGGCGCCGAATAAATGTGCGAGCCATGCATCGGGGTAGCAATATAACGGGCAGTAATATAATTGACCCGAATTTAGGACGGTTGATCCGTGTTCAAGGACAGAAAGAACCGCGTTGACGGTATATCCCTCGTCCATCCAGTACGATTGTTTTGATAGATTATAGAAACGCAACAGGACTCCGGCTGCCAAGATAAGGATAAGCAGGAGGCCGAAAAGCGCCGTTTTACCAGGTCTGAGGCGGGAGTTTGGCTCCGCCGGGGGGTCAGCCGGGGGGGGTATTGACTTCATATATACCATAATAGTACACTTACGGTAGGTTTCGGAATAGAAGATTAAAGGTCTAGTGCTTAAATATTAAAAAAATATGATTCATAAAAATTTAATCAAAACAGGGATTGTTCTCGCGGGGCTAACCGTTTTCTCGATAGTTGGCTTTGGTATCGCTTTCGGTTACGGCGGAGGCGGAATGACCGTAACTACTGGCGGTGGCGGGGGACCGGCTTACGTGCCGCCCGTTACTCCTACGGTTACCACTCCTGCGACTGGCGGCGGACAGGTTCTCGGCGCGGCGGCGTTTAACTTCACCATGACGCTTTCGCTCGGCTCGCGGAATGGCGACGTGACCGCATTGCAAACCCTGCTTACGGAACAAGGTTTCTACACCGGTCCCATCACCGGCTACTTCGGACCCTTGACGCAAGCGGCGGTCAAAGCGTTCCAGCAGAAGTATGGCATGTCTGCTACCGGCCTCGTCGGATCGCTCACGAGGGCGCAGCTCAACGGCCTGAACGGCGGGCGAGTGCTCGGAGCAAGCACGACCGGGGCGGCAGCGCTACAAGCGCAAATAGCGGCACTGCAGGCGCAATTGGTCATTCTCTTGCAACAACTCGCGGCGATGCTCCAGGGCAGGTAACGCACTAAGTCCGTACGTTTTTCTTTGAGGCTGCGTTGCGCTATAATCACGGTATGGATGCCATGCAGGGCATTTTGAATGCGGTGAGCGAGGTGTTTTGGTATGCGTGGTGGCTATGGGTTCCCCTCTTGTTGTTCCCGCTCTTTGAGTCCACGTGGCTTTTCTGGCGGCAGCAGGTTTTCAAGCACGAACTGGAATTCGTGCATATGGAGATCCGCATTCCGCGCGAGGTCACGAAGAGCCCGAGGGCGATGGAGCAGGTGCTCATGACCGTTCACAACCTCCGCAATGCGCCGGCAGACCCGGAGGAAAAATGGTGGGACGGCGAGGTCACGCGCTGGTACGCGCTGGAGATAGTAAGCTTCGGCGGAGAGATCCACCTGTACGTACGCGCGTGGAGAAAGCAGAAGGAGATCATCCAGGCGGCATTCTTTGCCAATTATCCCGACGTGGAGATCGTGGAAACGGATGATTATATTGACCGGCTGCCTGCGAGCGTGGGGGAAATGTATAAAAGCGGCTACGACCTTTGGGGGTCCGAATTCATCCTTGAGCGCGAACCCGCCTACCCTATTAGGAGCTATATGGATTTTGAATCGCCGGACGAGGAAAAGCAGTTTGATCCCATGTCCACCTTCCTTGAGGTTCTCGGCAAGGTGAAGCGCGAAGAGATGTTGTGCATTCAGTATCTCATCAGGCCGGCGAGCATGAAATGGAGAGATAAGTATCAGCCTTTGGTTGAGGCATTACGCACGAGGCACCAGAAGATTGGGGGGGCGGGAGGAGCGAAGCCCACCATCGGAATGGAATTTCCGCACATCCTTCCGACGTTCCCCGTGAAACAGAGCGGAGGAGACGAGGATGCGCTGCGCGTCATTGGGAGGGCGATCATGACGCGGACGCCGGGCGAAACCGACGTCTTGAAGGCCGTGGAAGAGAACCTTTCCCTCCCGCCGTTTGAGACCCTCATCCGATTCGTCTATCTCTCGCCAAAGGAACTGTATTTTGACACGCTCCCGCGGCGCGGATTGCGCGGCGCATTCAACCAATATGCCGCCGCCGACCTTAACTGGTTTGAGCGGAACGAGCGAATCAGCACGAGGGTGAAGATATGGGATTTTCCATTCTTTTTTCCGCATGCGCGCCTTGATTGCAGAAAGAGCCGCGTGCTTGCGGACTATCGCGCGCGGGAAATCCCGCCGGAGACCTCAGTGGGAAAAATTATCCGCTCCAAATTTTTGCATTGGGAGCATTCCCGCATGTTTCTCTTGAGCGTGCGATCGCTTGCGACGCTCTTCCATCCGCCGACCTACCAGGTGCTCACGGCGCCGCACATCAAGCGGGTGGAGAGCAGGAAGACAGGCGCGCCGGCGGGCCTTGCGATCTACGGCGGGGAAGAGGAAATGGAAAAGTTCAAATAATGGAGATTATTACAATTATCAAGTGGATCTGCATTGTGATTGTGATACTGCTCGCCGTGGGCTTTGTCTTTGCGTTTTTTGTGGGCTGGTTCTACCACCCGTTCATGGCCGTGCTCGCCGTTGTCAAGTGGATTTGCATCGTGATTACGATACTGCTCGCCGGGGGCTTCGTCTTCGCGTTGTATAAGGGTTGGTCTTACCATCCACGTTATGAATTGGAAAAGCGGAAAGCGAAGAAAATATTCACCCTGCGTGATGCGGTGACGAAGGAACACTGGGAATCCATCGTGAGGAAATTCTCGCTGGGAACGCCGGAGGCCGCGCGGGCGGCCGTCATTGAGGCGGACGCGCTCGCGGATACGGTGCTCAAAAGCATGGAGATTCCGGGAACGCATCTTGCCGACCGGTTGTCCAACCTGGAGCCGGAGGAGGTTGCGTCGCTTGACCGGGTATGGCGGGCGCACCGCACGCGGAACGATCTCGTGCACACGCCGGGATTTGCACTGACCGCCAAGGAGGCGCAAAAGACGCTTGAGGACTACGAGGCTTTTCTCAAAGATCTGGGAGTGCTATAACGAAGCCATGCCAAGAGCGGGGAAAATACAGATCATCAGGTACGCGCCGCCGCCGCCGGAGCTGCCGATTTACGGGCAGGTGGATCCGGCGGAGGTTTCTTTCTTTGGCCGCACGAACTACGTAGCGCAGCTTGAGGAGAAAAAGTTCGTTTTCGGCATCAAGCGGTACGACCGGCGCCGCCATCTTTACATTGTGGGAAAAAGCGGCGTGGGGAAATCAAAGTTGCTTGAACTTCTCATCCGCCAGGACATTGCTTACGGCCACGGAATATGCCTCATGGATCCGCACGGCGACGTGATTGATGCGGTCATTGATTTTGTCCCGGAGAATCGGATTAACGACGTGGTGATCATAGATCCTACCGATTTAAGTTATCCGGCTTCGTTCAACCCCCTGCAGAACGTGGACCCCAGCTTCAAGCACCAGCTTGCGCAAGGGTTGATTGAGGTGATGGAGAAACAATTCGGCGCGAACTGGACGCCGCGCCTTGAGCACGTTTTCCGTTTCAGCGTGCTCGCGCTCCTTGATTACCCGCACGCCACGATGCGGGGGATGATCTCCATGCTCACGGACCGCAACTACCGCCAGAAGGTGGTGGAATATATTGAAGACGACATGGTGAAGCGCTTCTGGGCCATTGAGTTCGCCGACTGGTCGGAAAAATTTGATACGGACGCGATCATCCCGCTCGTGAACAAGCTCGGACAGTTCCTCTCCGACCCTTTGCTTCGGAACATTTTCGGCCAGAAGGAGAATAAGATAAATCTGGAGGAGTTGATGGAACAGAAAAAATTGATTTTCATCAATCTTTCCAAGGGCCGCCTCGGCGAGGAGAACTCAAGCTTTTTGGGCGCGATGTTCATCACGAAGATCAAACAGGCCGGCATGGCGCGCGCTTCCATACCCGAAAAGGACCGGCATGATTTTTATCTCTACGTGGATGAGTTTCACAATTTCGTTACGGAAACTTTTGAGAATATTCTTACCGAAGCGCGGAAGTACGCATTATGCCTTACGATCGCGCATCAGTACATGGGCCAGCTTATCCAGCGCGTGCAGGCGGCGGTCTTGGGCAACGTCGGAAGCCTCATCATCTTCCGCGTCGGCGGCGAGGATGCGGTTCACTTGAAGCCCGAGATGGCGCCGATCTTTGACGTGAAAGACATGATCAACCTCGGCACGCAGGAGTTTTTCATCAAGATGACGATTGACGGCGAGAGCTACGATCCCTTTTCGGCGGAAACGCTCAAAGTGCTCCCTGCGCCCCACCGCTCGTTCCGGAAAGAAATCGTGGAACAGTCCCGGAAGAAGTACACCATCCCCGCCGACGCCGCAAAGAAGCTTATTCAGGAAGAGGAGGCCACGATCCTTCGGAGCGCACAGGAAAAAGCCATTATTGAAGGCAAGGCGAGAGGCGGCGGGGCGGCGGGCGCGGCGGGCGCGGCGAAAGAAGAGGCAGTAGACAAGACCCCCGAACCACTGATATAATATAGGCATGTTCGTGCACCCGGTCCTTTTTGTCGTCGGCATTCTATTCGTTATTTATCTCATCGCGGCCGATGTTCATATGCATCGGCGCATCAAACATTTGGAAAAGACCGTAAGGAAGCTTGAGGGCATGAACAGCGTGGAACGTCCAAAGCATCGCTGGGAGGGAAAGGAAGATCTTTCATAGCGCGCCCAACGCCGCCCAATGCCCGCCCTGACCCGCACGTGTCAAAACTGCAAATCCTCGTTCGCGATTGAGTCCGAGGATTTTGATTTCTATAAAAGAATAGCCGTCCCGCCGCCGACCTTCTGCCCGACGTGTCAGATACAGCGGCGGTTCTGCTTCAGGAATGAGCGGTCGTTCTATAAACGCAAAGAATCGTTGCGAGGGGAAGAGATTATTTCTTCCGTCTCTGCCGAAAAACCTTATAAGGTCTATGCGCAAAAAGATTGGTGGAGCGATGCGTGGGATCCGATGGTATATGGGCGGGAATATGATTTCAAAAAGCCGTTCTCGGCGCAATTCCGGGAATTGATGCGGGAGGTCCCGTGGCCAGCGCTCACGAACTGGAACGCAACGAACAGCGAGTATTGCAATTACACCACAGATAACAAAAACTGTTATCTTCTGATCGGTTCCGATTTCAACGAGGACTGCTCGTACGGTTACATGAACTTTCACTCCAAAGACAGCCTCGACCAACACTGGGTGGAGAAAGTTGAACTATCGTACGAGTGCATTGACGTGAATAATTGCTTTAAAGTGAGCTTTTGCCAAAACATACGTGACTGTACGGAATCGGTGTTTCTGTTTGATTGTACGAATTGTCATCATTGCGTGGGATGCGTGGGGCTTCGCAACAAGTCACATCACATTTTTAATGAGCCGTACGCGAGAGAGGAATTTGAAAAGAAATTCGCAGAACTTCGCCTTTCCACCCGTTCGGGCCTGGAAAAAACCGGGAAAATATTCGCCGGCCTTAGATCAAAGTTCCCCCACAAATTTGCGGACATTTATAAATCGGTGAATTGCACGGGCGACAAAATACAGAACTCAAAGAACTGCCATGCGTGTTTTGACCTCCTGAACGAAGTGGAGGATTCAAAGAACGTGATCATTTCGGCGGTTTGCAAGGATGTGCATTGTGCGGATCATGTCGGGTGGGGAGGGGAACTTGTCTACGATTCAATCGTAGTGTTCTCCGGCGTAAAAAATGTCAGATTCTCGGCATTCATAAGGTCCTCTCAGGATATAACCTATTCCATTTCATGTTCTTCCTCTTCCGATCTGTTCGGCTGTGTCGGGCTGAAGAATAAGCAGTATTGCATCCTGAACAAGCAATATTCCAAGGAGGCCTATGGAACGCTCGTATCAAAGATCTTGAAGCATATGGATGAAATGCCCTATGTGGATTCCAACGGAGCGGTATATCGATTTGGGGAATTTTTTCCACCCGAACTGTCACCCTTTGCTTACAACGAATCCATCGCCCAAGAATATTTTCCGCTCACAAAAAGCGAAGTGATGCGGCACAAGCTCGCCTGGCGGGAGGACGATGAAAAGCAGCACCATGTTTCCAAGATGGTGGAGGAACTTCCCGATGGCATCGCGGAAGTAACAGACGCGATTTTGGACGATATTATTGAGTGTGCGCACAAAGGGCAATGTGCGGACCAATGCACATCGGCTTTCCGGATCATTCCATCCGAGCTGCAGTTCCATAAGAGGTTGAATTTGCCTCTGTCCCGTCTTTGCCCGAATTGCCGATATTATGAACGGTTGCGGATGAGGAACCCAATGAAACTTTGGCATCGTGCCTGTGCATGCACGGGGACAGTTTCCTCAAATGGAGCATACGAGAACACGGTGTCGCATCAGCACGGGTCAAACAAGTGCCCCAATGAATTTGAAACCTCCTATGCCCCCGAGCGCTCCGAGATCGTTTACTGCGAGCAGTGCTATCAGGCGGAGGTCGCTTGAAGTAGGCGGGGCCACATTAAAAAATCATTAAAAACTATTTGACGTAGGATGCGGCGTTGCTATAATTAAGGAAATCTTTGGGATTACCCACCGATCCCCGCCCCTTCACGGGGCGGGGTGACGATTTTTTGAGGATCATAAAATATAAGAAAAGCATCAATTATCTTTTGAAAGTTGCCCATGCTCAGCATGCCGACTTTTTGCGTAAGGCGTTTTGCGTCAAAAATTCTGATCTGACTGAGGATTGCCATACGTTTCTTCTCGCCATGTTGTATAGGAACATACCAGCTGCCAGTTTTTTGTTGTGTGGTGAGCGGAATTCCAAGAAAGGAATTGGCACTGAATTTTTTGAATACGAGAACCGGGCGCGTAAACCGCTTTCCCTTGCCGTAGATTTCTACGCCGATGTTCATGCCAATGCTGCACCACCAGATTTCTCCCTCCTTGAAGAGTTTTTGTGATGACAGGGTTTGTAATATCACCGTCCTATGCCACCAGCCGAGAAGTGCGAGAAAATATTGTAGCATCTCGCCACCTTACCACACCGCCCATTAAAACTTTGTTAAATTTCCGACCTACGAGCGTGTTATACTGTCTATGTGGTGAACGAGACCAGAATTTGTCAGAACTGCAAACAGCGGTTTGCGATTGAATCGGGGGACTCCGCGTTTTACGAGAAGATGCAGGTGCCGCCGCCGACGTTTTGCCCGGACTGCCGGTTGCAACGGCGGATGGCGTTCCGCAATGAACGCACGCTCTACAAGCGGAAGTGTGAAGCCCCCGGGCACTCGGAGGAGGTAATCTCTGTCTTTTCGGCGGACAATCCGCAGCGGGTGTACGACCAGGAGGCGTGGTGGAGCGATTCCTGGGATCCCATGGCCTACGGGCGGGAACCCGATTTTGTGAAGCCGCTCATTCCGCAGATCATGGATTTATGGAAAGAGGTGCCGGACATCGCCCTCATGAACAACAACTGCGTGAACAGCGAGTATTGCAGCATCACCGAGGAGAACAAGAACTGCTATCTCGTGATCGGAGGGGATTTCAACGAAAACTCCTCTTATTCCTCGTTTATTTTCCACTGCAAGGAGACGCTTGATTGCCACTGGGTTTCCAAGAGCGAATTTTGTTACGAGAGCCTTGACTGCATCTCCTGCTCGCGGCTTTTCTTCAGCCAATTCTGCGAAGGATGCTACGAGAGTGCGTTCCTCTTCAATTGCAAAAACTGCCACGATTGCTTCGGATGCACCAATTTGAACAACAAATCATACTGCATCTGGAACGTTCAGTATTCAAAAGAAGATTACGAAACTAAGATAAAGGAATTTGATCTGGGGAGTTCCGCCGCCATTTTCCAATTCAGGGAAAGAGCGAAAAAGGAGCAGCTTTTATATCCTCGGCGATTTGCGCGCGTGCTCCGGTCGGTCAATGCTACCGGCGACAATATTGAAGGCGGAAAAAACTGCAAGCGATCGTTTGAAATTTTTGATGGAGCCGAAGATTGCGCCTATCTATGGCTCATCTATTCGAAGGTGCGGGATTGTTACGACACCGATCATTCCGGCTTGAGCTCCGAATTGTGCTGCGATTCGTCAACCATATATCCGGGGAGCCGCATTCTTTTCTCACGTTTCATCCGTTCCTGCAAGGATACGTATTACAGCTATAACTGCCACAACTGCTCGGATATTTTTGGCTGCGTCGGACTTCGGAATAAAAAATACTGCGTTCTCAATAAACAATATTCGGAGAAGGAATATAGAACGCTGGTGCCAAAACTCGTCGCACACATGAACAGCGCGCCGTACATCGATACCAAGGGAAGAATCTATAAATACGGCGAATTTTTCCCCGTTGAACTTTCGCCCTTTGCCTATAACGAAACGGTTTCCCAAGAGCTTTTCCCGTTGACCAAGGGAGAAGCTGCAGCGCGCGGATATCAATGGCGCGAGCCAGAGAAAAGAGACCGCGATATAGCCAATGCGGTTTCCGGCGTGCCAGATCATATTAAAGATACCGACGATTCTATTCTTTCAAAGATCATAAAATGTGCTCATGCTGATTCCCATTGCTCGCATCAATGCACGAAAGCATTCCGGCCGATCGCATCAGAACTTCAATTTTACAAACATGTAAAAATCGCCTTCCCTCGGTTATGTCCCAACTGCCGCCACTATGAGCGGATCGTAAAGAGGAACCCATTGAAGCTTTGGCATAGGAAGTGCATGTGTGGGGGAACACAATCAAAAAACTATGCAAACGCAGCGCCGCATTTTCACAAGAACAATCCGTGCGGAAACGAATTTGAGACGACCTATGCCCCCGACCGGCCGGAGATCGTCTACTGCGAGCAATGTTACCAGGCAGAGGTCGTATAATTGAAGCATGACGGCCACGTGCACCTCGTGCGGCAAGGAGATTCAAGGAGTCGCGGAAGACACCGCATTTCTTGAGAGATTCGGCGTCTCGCATCCCGGGGAATGCGCGTTTTGCCTATGGCGACGACTGCTTGCGTTCTGGGTCTTCGGCAAATTCAGAAAGACGAAGTCCGCGCTCTCCGGCAAGACGATCATCACCACGTTCGGAGAGGAGGTAAAATTCCCGCTCTACGACCGTACCGAATGGGTTTCGGATGCGTGGGACCCGCTCGCCTACGGGCAGGAATACGATCCAAGTCGTTCGTTCTTTGCGCAATTCAAAGAACTGCAGGATCGCGTGCCGCACCCGCAGCAATCAGGAACGAACAATCTTCGCTCCGATTGGTGCGACGACGTGTGGAGTTCAAAGGATTGTTATCTCATCCGATCGCTCCTGGGGTGCGAGAATTTGTATTACGGCTACCGTGACCTCCGCTGCAAGAACTCCGTTGACCTTGTTTTCTGCTTTGACGTGGAATCGTCGTATGACTGCGCGTACTGTTTCAAGGATTACAAAGTGCGGCATGCCTTTGATGCGCGGGACAGCATGGAAAGCGCATTCCTCTACGATTGTCGGAATGTGCAGAATTGCTTTATGTGCTGGAACCTTCGCAACAAGCGGTATCACATCTTGAACAAGCCCTACTCAAAAGAGGCGTATTTTGAGGAATTGAAGAAATACGATCTGCGTTCGCGGAAAAGCGTTGATGCGTTGAAAACGGAGTTCGCGCAGATCCTCGCAAAAGAAGCAGTCCATCGGGTGAATTACAACGTGAAAACGGTCAGTTCCCTCGGCAATTTCCTTGAAGAATGCAAGAACTGTTATGATTGCTATTTCATCCAATTTGCCGAGAACAACCGGCACATGTTCCGCGGGCTCTACATGAAGGACTCCATCTATGGCGTTGGTACGATCGTAGAAAAAGGTTTGTATTCGGTCGTGGACAATGAGTGCTACGACACCATCGCCACCATGCATTGCGACAAATGCCGCTATTCCGCCTATTTGGATTTCTGCGAAGAATGCGAGTATTGCTTCGGGTGCGTGAGTTTGCGGAAGAAGAAATATTGCATTTTGAACAAGCAGTACTCCGAAGCGGAGTATCGCGCGTTATTACCGAAGATAAAAGAATCGATGGTGAAAATAGGGGAGTGGGGCAAATTTTTCCCCTATGCTATGGCGTACGGCGGCTATAATTTTTCCCACGCGAACGCCTTCTTTCCCTCTATGAAGAAAGAGGTTGAAAAGATAGGCGGGATTTGGGAAGAGGTGCGCGAAACTGCAGCCGCCGACGGCATCTCGGGCAGCGCATTGCCCGATCGCATTGACGACGTATCGGACGATATGCCGCAGAAGCAGATCATTTGTCCCAGAACCGGTTGGCGATTCAATATCGCTCCCGGTGAACTCGCGTTCTACAAGTCACACGGTATTCCACTGCCGCAATATCATTTTGATGTCCGCATTCTGGAGCTTTTCAAACCACTCACATGGATACGGCCGTTCGTCGCGAACTGCGTTTTCTGCAAGAAAGAAACCACACACTATTATCCACCCGAAGCCGGATATCAAAAGATAGCATGTGAGGATTGCTATATTAAGGAGGTATCATAAAGGCAATGAACGCGGAAACCAGAGCCTGCCAAAACTGCAAACAGCAATTCGCCGTTGATCCGGAGGATTTCCAGTTCTACGGGAAGGTTAATGTTCCGCCGCCGACCTTTTGCCCGGACTGCCGTTTTGAGCGGCGGCTTTTGTTTTGGAACGCGATCAATCTTTATAAACGACCCTGCGATTTATGCAAGAGATTCAACGTTTCGGTGTACGCGCCCGACGCCCCCTACACCGTGTACTGTCCCTTGTGCTGGTGGAGCGACAAGTGGGATCCGCTCACGTACGGACGGGAGTACGATTTCAGACGTCCCTTTTTTGAACAGCTCAACGAGCTGTGGCACGCGGCGCCGTTGTGCGGCTTGTCCATGGATCTTCCTTCAGCGAGATCCTCGCCGTATAACCACGACGCTGGCTATCTGAAAAATTGCTATTTTCTTTTTCACGCCGATACGTGCGAGGATTGCGCCTACGGCTATTTCTTGGGCAAATGCCGGATGCTTTTTGATTGCACGGCCATATTGCAGAGCGAATATGGATACGATGCTATGCACTCATACAAGACAAATAGGTGCATCGGATCGCGGGACCAGCTCTCGGAGTCGTTGGAGTGTCTCTTCTGCCGCGATTGTCAGGGCTGCCAGAATTGTTTCGCCTCCGCGAACCTGAAGGGCCAGAAATATTACGCGTGGAACAAACCGCTTTCCAAACAAGAATATCTTGCGGAAATCGGTAAGTATGATTTGGGATCCTACCGCGTTTACCGATCGCTCCAAGAAAAAGCGGCAGAGCACTGGAAAACGCAAATTCCGAAATCGGAATACAACGAATTCGTGAAAAATTGCACCGGCTCAAACGTGTTCTTTTCAAAAAACGCCAAGGATTGCATTGAGGTATCCGAGGTGGAAGATGGCCGGTATTGCTATCGCATGTTCGAGCCGACCAATAAGGATTGCTACGATATTTCCATGTGGGGCAATAACCTTTCGCTGTCGTACGACAGCTGCGTGGTGGGGGAGAATTCCACGCAGCTCCGGTTTACCCACGAATCCGGCCTCAATCTTACCGATGCGGAATATTGCCGATTGTCCACGGGCGGCTCCCACCACTTCGGTTGCGTTTCGATCAAAAAAGGGGAATACCGGATTTTCAACAAGGTGTATTCCGCGAAAGAGTACGACGAACTTACAAAAAGGATTCGGAAACACATGGATGACATGCCATATACGGATGCGCGGGGCAATGTCTATCGCTATGGCGAATTTTTTCCGCCGGAAATGTCGCCTTTTGCGTATAATGAAACGCTGGCACAGAATTTCTTTCCGCTCACGAGGGAGCAAGTCGCCGCGAAGAAATACGCATGGCGAGATCTTGAGGTAAAAGATATGGAAGCGACCATATCGGCTGCCGACCTCCCCGATCACACGAAAGATGTTACTGATGGAATTCTCAAGGAAATCATAAAATGTGCAACCTGCAGCCGCTCCTATCGGATCATAGAAATGGAACTGGCATTCCTTCGGCAGATGAATCTGCCTTTGCCGCGCCGTTGCCCCTTCTGCCGGATAAACGAGAAGTTGAATATCTGGGTGAAGACCAATGAACGCAACCGGCGCGTATGTGCGGAGTGCGGCGCCGCCATGGAGTCAAAGTATCGGGAAGACGAAGCGCCGGCGGTATATTGCCGGAAGTGTTATTTGCAAAAGATAATGTAGAATTTTTTAATGTTTCTTGTCGGTTTTAAGGGGCTATCCTTTCTATTGCTTGGTTGCCTGGCAAAAGGAGTAAAATGGAGGGGTAAGGGCATGGTTGCCGAGGCCAAAACCTGTGGGGCGTGCAAGGGGGAGTTCGCGCTTGAACCGGAGGATCTTGCATTCTACGGGAAGTTCGGCGTGCAGGCGCCGAAGATGTGCCCGCGGTGCCGCGCGCAGCGGAGGATGGCGTTCCGAAACGAGCGGGTGTTCTACAAACGAAAATGTGATAAGTGCGGGCGCGAGGTGGTTTCCATGTACAGTCCGAACAAACCGTACATAGTGTATTGTTACGAATGCTGGTTCGCAGACGATTGGGATGCATTGAGCTACGGGACGGAGTACGATCCCGCGCGGCCGTTCATGGAACAGTTCCGCGAACTTTGGGAAAAGGTGCCGAAGGTGGCGCTCGTCTACATGCGGAGCGTGCGTTCGGAATACGTGAACATCTCGGCGGACAACAAGGATTGCTATATGCTTGTGGAGTCATCCAACAACGAGGGATGTGTCCATTGTTATTGGATCCAGCAGTGCCGCGATCTCGTGGATGTTTCGTTCTCGCACCAGACGGAGCTTTCGTATGAATGCGACGATTGCTTCAATTGTTACGGACTGCAATATTCAAAAGGATGCCACGATTGCCGCAATAGTTATTTCTTGTTTGATTGCGTGGGATGCTCGGACTGCATCGGTTGCGCGAACCTCCGCAGCAAGCAGTACCATATTTGGAACGAGCCGCATTCCAAAGAGGAATACGAAGAGTTCCTCGCGGAGATGAAACTTGATACGCACGCCGGGGTTGAAGCGACGCACAGAAAGTTTGAGGAATTCTTGAACGCCCAGCCGCACAAATTCGCGGAGATCCTGAACGCGCCGGGCTGCACGGGGAATTACATCAAGAATGCCAAGAACTGCCGGCAGGTCTTCCATTGCTACGACGCGGAGGATGCGAAATACGGCATCCATGTGTGGCGCGACGCAAAGGACTGCATGGATGTGGATACGGCGGGCCGCGGTGCTCGTCTGATCTACAACTCCATCAATTCGGGCATTGAGGTTTCAAACTATATCGCCTGTGCGCAGTGCTGGACGTGTTCGTTCATGCAATATTCTTATTCCTGTTTCAATTGCAATCACTGTTTCGGTTGCGCGGGACTCCGGAAAAAGGACCGCTGCGTTCTGAATCGCGAATACGATAAGGCGTCGTACGAGCGGCTGCGCAGCGCCATCGTCGCCGAAATGAAGTCAAAAGGGGAATACGGCGAATTCTTTCCGGTCGCGATCAATACGTTCGGCTACAACGAGAGCGCAGCACAGGAACAGTTCCCGCTCACGAAGGCGGAAGCGCTCGCGCAGGGATACAAATGGGAGGACGCCCATCGCGGAACCTTTGGGAAGGGAACCATCACGTGGGACAAGGTTCCCGATCACTATGACGGCTTTGATCCCACGCGGCATGTCTTTACGTGTGCGAATTGCAAACGGAATTATCTCATAATCCCAAACGAAGCAATGTTCTATAAGAAGCTTGCGATCCCCGTGCCGCGCCTGTGTCCCGATTGCCGCCACACGCGCCGCTTCGCCGCCCGCGGGCCGAACCGCGTTTCACGACAGCACTGCGAATGCGCGGGCGCGTCATCGGCCAACAAACGGTACCGCAACACGCGAGCTCATGCCCACGCGGACGCTCCATGCCCCAACGAATTTTGGACGAGCTATGCTGCGAACGACGAGCGGATCGTCTACTGCGAAGAGTGCTATAACGCAGAGGTGGCGTAGCGAAGACATGGGACCCGAAACGAAAACCTGCCAAAATTGCAAACAGTCGTTCGTCATTGACCCGGAGGATTTTCGGTTCTACGAAAAGATCGGCGTGCCGCCGCCCACCTGGTGCCCCGAGTGCCGGATGATACGGCGGATGGTGTGGAGAAATGAGCGCTCGTGGCATCGGAGAAGATGTGATGCGACGGGAAAGAACATACTCTCCATGTTTGCGCCCGATATGCCGTACAAAGTTTACGAACAGACGTTCTGGAAAAGTGATGCGTGGGATCCGCTCTCCTACGGTCGCGACTATGATTTTTCGAAACCGTTCTTCACGCAGTTTCAGGAATTGCTCGTTGCCGTTCCTCATCCCAATCTCATCCAGAAAAATGCGGTGAATAGTGAATATTCCAACTATACCGTCAATGTCAAAAATTGTTATTTCTTCGGAGGGGCTGCCACCGCCGAAGACAGTGGATACGGCTTCCCGCCGAACGTTCGGATCCGGGAATGCTTTGATGTTCACACGATGGGGGATGCGGAATCCTGTTATGATTCCGTTGATATTGAACAGTCGCAGGGGTTACGATTTTCGCAAAGTTGCGTCGGGTGCAGCAATTCGTATTTTCTTTATGATTGCCGGAATTGCACCGATTGTTTTGGTTGCGTCGGGTTGCGCAACAAACAGTTTTATATATTCAATGAGGCACATTCCCGGGAGGAATATGCCAAAAGGCTCACTTCATTTATGCCAGGGACTTTCTCTGGCATCGCAGCCGCCCGTGAAAAGTTCAATGAGCTGAAGCTCGGATTCCCGAGGAAATACGCCGCAATCCTGAAATCGGAGCGGGTGACCGGCGACGACATTGTGAATGCGCGCGATTGTACCTACTGCTTTGACGCAAAGAGAGAGGTGCAAAATTGCAAGTATTCGTTCCGTGTCCTTGATAACACAAAAGATGGCTATGATGGTCTCACGGCATGGGACGGTACAGAACTATTCTATGAAGTGATGAGCGTCACGGGGCAGCGGGTTATTGGCTCGGCCTGTATCTGGGGAGGATTTGACGTGATTCATTCTTACAATTGCTTTGATTGCAATAATGTCGTGGGGTGCATCGGATTGCACAACAAGTCGTACTGTATTTTCAACAAACAATACGGCGAGGGAGAGTATAAGGAACTTTCGCCGCGGATTCTCGCTCAGATGGATGAAGTACCCTATGTTGATCAACGAGGAAGATCATACGGGCACGGCGACTTCTTCCCGCCAGATCTTGTGCCGTTTGCCTACAATGAAACCTTGGCACAAGATTATTTTCCAAAGACGAAAGAGGAAGCAGTTGCGATGGGATTTCGGTGGCGCGAGACCGAAGATAAAAAATATCAGATTACCATGAAGGTTGAAAAACTTCCAGATGACATTCATGCAGTTTCAGATTCCATACTCAATGAGGTGATTGAGTGCGCGCACGAGGACAAGTGCAACGATCACTGCGCGAAAGCGTTTCGCATTGTGCCGCAAGAACTCCAATTTCTTAGAAAGATGAACGTACCCTTGCCGCGATTGTGTCCATCGTGTCGACAGATGGAACGGCTCCGACTTAAAAATCCGCTTCGGCTGTGGCATCGACGCTGTGAGTGCAATGGTTCTCAATCTGCGAATGGGAGATATAGAAATGTCGCCGCGCACTCCCACGGTAAAAGTTTGTGTCCGACGGAATTTGAAACACCGTATGCGCCTGACCGTTCAGAGATTGTCTACTGCGAGCGGTGCTACAACGCGGAAGTGGTGTAGTAACGCTGGCAGAATCGCCAAAATCGTGGTATCATAAGAGCAGAATATGGAGGAAGTTCCCGAAAAAAACGTCATTTATTTCGCACGAACCGATTTTCGCAATCAAGACCGGCTTTTTGGTATCAAGCGGAGCGATCGGCGCCAGCACATGTATGTCATAGGAAAAACCGGCACCGGCAAAAGCGCGCTCCTCAACAACATGGCCGTGCAGGACATCGCGAACGGCGAGGGGCTTTGCGTGGTGGACCCGCACGGCGAGCTCGTGGAGGGACTCATGAAAAGGATTCCGGAGGAAAGGATGAAAGATGTCATCTATTTCAATCCGGCAGATACGGATTTTCACATCGGCTTCAACGTATTGGAGCTGCCCGATCCGAAGTACAAGCACCTTGTGGCATCGGGGCTCATGGGAATTTTCACGAAGATCTGGGCAGGCGTCTGGTCGCCGCGCATGGAATACATTTTGAATAATTGCGTGCTCGCGCTCCTGGACACTCCGGGTTCCACGCTCCTCGGCATCCCTCGGCTTCTGACCGACAAAGATTACCGGCAGAAGATTATCACGAACATAAAGGACCCTGTTGTGAAAGCCTTCTGGATCCATGAATTTGAAGGATGGCAGGACCGGTTCAGGAACGAGGCCATCGCGCCGATCCAAAACAAGGTAGGCCAATTTCTTTCCACCTCTCTCGTGCGCAACATCGTCGGCCAATCAAAGAGCACTGTGGACATTTTTGACGTGATGAACGAGGGAAAAATCTTCCTCGTAAACGTTTCCAAGGGCCGCATCGGGGAAGACAACTCTGCGCTCCTGGGCGCGATGCTTATCACGAAAATCCAGCTTTCGGCAATGGAGCGCGTGCGCGTCCCCGAGGACGAACGCGTGGACTTTTATCTTTATGTGGACGAGTTCCAGAACTTCGCCACGGATTCTTTCGCGGGCATCCTTTCCGAAGCGCGGAAGTACCGCCTGGATCTTATTCTTGCGCACCAATATATCGGCCAGCTCGTCACCGATACGTCCACAAGGGTGCGCGACGCGATCTTTGGCAACGTGGGAACGATGGTCACGTTCCGGGTGGGTGCTACCGATGCGGAGTTCCTGGAGAACGAGTTCACGCCCGAGTTCGTGATAGAAGACATCGTGAATCTTCCGAATTATTCCATCTATCTGAAGCTTATGGTGGATGGCGTGACCGCGCGCCCATTTTCCGCAATCACGCTCCCGCCGCTTCAGGTGAAAACCTCCGCGATGGTGGAATCCGAAATCATTAGGATGTCACAGAAGCGCTACGCCCGGCCGCGCGAGATCGTAGAGGAAGAAATCAATCGCTGGAGCGGCGTGATGGGACCGCCTGCGGCTACCAGTGCGGAAAAGAAAGGCGGAGATGCGACGAGGTACGAAGCCATATGTTCTTCATGCGGCAAGATGACGACGCTGCCGTTTGAGCCGACGCCGGGCCGGCCGGTGTATTGCCGCGATTGTCTGAAAAAAATTGAGGCCGGCGAGCTCCAGCCGGTACGGGTGCCGCGCGCGTCAGTCGCGCGCGCGAGGCCGCAGAAAAAATACGCAGATGATTTGAGTTATCTCGGCATTGAGTTCCCGGAGCAGGGAGCGCCGGCCGAGCCGCAGTCCACGGCAAGAAGGGCGCCCACGCCGGTGCGCCCCATGGGTTCCATGGACGGAAGGGAAAGGACAGGGGTAGGGGTAGGAGCGCCAATTTCCGGTTCCGAGCCAAAAGCGGTTATGCCAACCTCCGTACCGGTCACTGCGCCAACCGCGCCGCCATCCGCCGAGCCATCGGAGCGGACGCTTTCGCTGTCCGAATTGAAATCGGCGGATCGGAAACCGAAGCTGAAGAAATTGCAACAACATGAGGTGATCAACATTTCCGAACTTCGGGAGGCAATCAAGGCATCATTGAGCGCGGATATCGGTGCGGGTCCCGCGCAGGCCGCCGAGGTGGAAAAAAGCGACAGCGCCGACGCCGATAAGCAGGATGGCGAAGAAGACAACAGCGACGCGGAGCATGTGCGCCGCATTTGACTTTTTATGAGCACCGGAGCATACTGGAAGAAATGAAGCATTTTGCCCCAAAGTTTTACTTCTGGTTTAGCACGCAACCTCTCTCGAAGAAGGGGCACTTTGTTTAATCGTTAACGCGCAATATCCCAACAAACAACCTCTTCTTCGGAAGAGGTTGTTTCGTTTAACATCTATCTTCCGAAAGGTTCGTTGTCATAAATATAAATCAGGAGGAATGTCGTGAACAAGCCAGAGATTCTGGAAACAGCAAGGAAGTGGGCAAGCGAAATACCAAACGAGAGGCGACCATCGGCACTCAGCCTTCTACGAGCGTTCTCCCCCGTATCAGCGGAAAAAAAGGCTCACGCGATGCAAGGTAACGGATTGCCCCTTCCGGGATGCATCACGGGAACGGCGACCCCAGAGAGAGATATTCAAAAGTTTTGTGCTGCAGCCCTTAGGATTCTTGAGGGCGACAACAGTAGTGGCGGTGGTCCATGAGGAACATTCGGCCCCTGGCGCATGCAAGTGCAAGATCGCACGACGCGCCAGGGGAGTTTTATTTATGGGTGTATAATAGTGGTAAAAGGTCGAAAACATAGACCACTTACATGGCGAAACAGGTCATTAAAAAGGGCGGGAAGCGCGAGCCGTTTCGGGCCGAAAAGTTGAAGAAGTCCGTCCGCATGGCGTGTAAGGATGCTCACGTGGGGGCGGTGTGCGCGAAGAGAGTAGTGACGAAAGTTGCCGGTCCCGTGTTGCGCTTTGCGGCGAAACGGAAAACGGTCAAGGTCGCTACGTTGCGGAAGAAAGTGCTCGCGGGGTTGCGAAAGGTGGAACCGAAAGCGGCGAAGGCATGGCTGCGGTACGAACGCCGACATCGGGCTCGCAGGCGCCGCTGATGCAAGGGTTGGCGATGCGTGCACCAAAAAACGGCGCCCATGCGCCGTCTTTTGATGGGACTTTTATTGTCCAACCTGCTCCCAAACCGGTCACTGGACCCACTTCGGAGGATGCTCGCGATCTTCCACTTTGTCTTTTAGTCCAGATTTGGGAGAATCCTCATTTGGCAATTCAGATCTGATCCTGTGCAGTTCTTCAACGACTTCTTCAAATTCCTTACTCCCGGCTTCGTCTCCCTCACCTTTCTTCGTTGGTTTGGCATCAAGCTCGGTGAATTTCTGGTATGCGTGAACCAAGTCAATGGCTCTCGCGATAAGATCTTTAGGGTTGACACCCTCGGTTTTCTTTAAAGTGAGGTCTTTGATGATCTCATCGTGCAATTCGGGTGGCAGCGCGGAGAAAATCTCAAAGAGACGTTTGTATTTTACAAGAACGTTATTTTCGTCCTCCAGTGCTTTCGGAACCGTGAATTCGTTTTGTGCCTGGCTGAGGGGGACAAGCCGGCCGCGCCTCACCGCATTACCTTTGCGTTCTTCTGCTCTGCTTTCTTCAAGCCCTCTTTCCCACAGTTCCGACTCACCGCTTTCTGTGGACATTTCTTTATGATTATAACACAGATTTCTCTTCTCCTTTATCCTCGCGGAATCCGCCGGCCTGGATACTCCACAATTTTTGATAAAGGCCGCCCTGCGTGAGAAGGTCGCGATGGTTGCCGTGGGCGACGATCTTCCCGTTCTCAATGACCATAATGCGGTCCATCTTCATGATGGTGGAAAGGCGGTGGGCGATTACCATGACGGTCTTTCCTTTCATGAGCGTTTGGAGAGCGTCCTGAATCAGGGCTTCGGATTCGGAGTCCAAACTTGACGTGGCTTCGTCCAAGACGAGGATGGGCGCGTTTTTGAGGATCGCACGGGCGATAGCCACTCTTTGGCGTTCGCCGCCGGAGAGCTTCACGCCCCGTTCTCCCACAAAGGTTTGATATCCTTCAGGCAGCGCCATGATGAATTCATGACAGTGCGCCTTTTTCGCCGCCGCGATCACTTCGCCGTCGCTCGCACCACGCCTGCCGTAGCGGATGTTTTCCATAAGCGTTCGGTGGAAAAGGATCGGCTCCTGCGGTACGAAGGCGATCGCGTCGCGCAAGCTGTCCTGCGTGACGGCGACAATGTTCTGCCCGTCTATTTCAATCTCGCCTTCTTGTATGTCATAGAGCCGCAGAAGCAATTTGGTGATGGTTGTTTTGCCGGCGCCCGAGGGTCCCACGAGCGCGATTTTTTCACCGCTTGCGACAAGGAGGTCAAAATCCTGCAGTACCGGGCGGTTTTCGTAAAAATAGAAATTAACATGCTTGAACGCAATCTCCGCGCGACTTACGTTGAGCGGCATCGCATTCGGGCGGTCCTGGATCTCGTGAGGCGTTTTGAGGATTTCCACCATCTCTACCGCATCCGCAAAGGCGTCGTAGAAACGGCGCAGGTCCCTGTTCATTCCGGTAAGCTGGTCAAAAAGGCCCAGAAGGTAGCTTTGGATCAATACGAAATCGCCAACGGTGATGAGCTGTCGCTCGTAGAAGATCACGGCGCCATAGAGGAGCCCGATATTGATCCCTGTCATAAGAATGCCTTGTATGGACCAGATGAGTTCGTCGGCGTTCCAGGAGCGCATCACCGTCTTGCGCCAAAATACCACGACGCTCTCAAAAAGGCCGAGCTCGTGCGCGCTGCCCGAGAAGAGCGCTATGGTATTTTGGTTTGAGATTGCGTCCGCAAGCGCCCCCACCATTTTGCTGTCCGCTTCGGAGCGTGCTACGCGGAGCGGCTGCCGCAGGCGCGCGACAAAAAGCTGGAAGAGGACGAAACAGATGACCCAGATGCCGAGCGCGATGCCAAGCGTGTGATTGCGGATAAAGAGGACGGTTACGACGCCGACCACGAAAATTGCGGCAGGAAAGAACGTGATCATAATGCTGTCCATCATTGTTTCAAATGAGGCGGCGAACTTGCTTACCCTGCGCGTAAGGGTGCCGCTGAAACGGGAGATGAAAAAGTGATATGAGTGTTTGATAAGATAATCAAACGCGGATGAATAGAGGGAGGCCATCACGCCCGAGTCAAGATAATTGAGGCCGTAGATCTGCGCGCGGCGCATGAGCCAGCCACCGAGAGAAACGGCGGCGATCGCGCCTACAAGGACGAGCAGGTGATGTGCCGCACTTGGCGCGCCATTGTAAACGACGAGGATGTTGAAAAGTTGGCGCAGATAGAGAGGTGAGATAAGACCCGCCGCCTGGATACCGATCGAGCCGAGAAACACCAACCAAAAAAGCCATAGGTGCTTGCGCACCTCGCGGATGTATGCGCCGAACACATCGTGTGCCCGTACGTCGGGTTTTTCGGGGACGTTCGCCATAAGAAAATACTAAAGCACGGAGCGGAGAAGCGCCATCCGGACGTAGACGCCGTTCTTGGTCTGCCGGAAATATGCCGCTCGCACATCGTCATCCACTTCCTTTGCGATTTCGTTCACGCGGGGCAGGGGATGCATGATGATCGCTTCCTTCTTGAGCACCGAAAGTACCCTGCTATCAATGGTGTACGAGTTTTTCACCCTGTCGTATTCCGCCTCCGAAGAAAATCGTTCTTTTTGCACCCGCGTGACCGAAAGCACATCGGTCTTCCCCGCGATCGCTTTGATATCAGCTGATTCTTCCACCGGGATCTTGCGCTCTTTGAGATATGCGACATATTCGTCGGGAAGCCGCAGCTGCGGCGGCGTGACGCAGTACACGCGCACATTGCGGAAGAGGGGGAGAAGATACACGGTGGAGTGAACCGTGCGGCTGTAGCGCAGGTCGCCGACGAAGGTGATCACAAGGTCGTCCAATCTTCCGAGTTCCTTCTGCACGGTATAGAGGTCGAGGAGCGCCTGCGTGGGGTGTTCCTTGCTGCCGTCGCCCGCGTTTATGACCGGCACGGGCGAGGTGGATGCCATCCGTTCTGCGGCGCCCGCTTCGGGATGGCGGACGATGATTGCGTTTGCATAGCCGCCGACCACGCGCGCCGTATCCTCCAGCGTTTCGCCTTTCTTTGCGGAAGAAAATTCACTCGCGCTTTCGGCGGAGATGACGTTGCCGCCGAGCTTGTACATCGCGGTCTCAAACGAGAACCGGGTGCGCGTGCTCGGTTCGTAGAATATGGTAGCGGCAATTTTTCCGGCACATTCTACGGAGAGCTTCCCTTCCTTGTCCCGCTTTTCCATTTCTCCTGCGGTCCGGAAGAGTTTCTCAAGGAGCGATCTATCAAGGAATTGTTTTGCGCTTAAAATATGCTTCATTAAAAGTTATTATATACCTTTCCGCCGACGATGCTGTGGATGACGCTTCCGGGAAACGTAATGCCCTCAAACGGCGACCAGCCGCACTTTGTTTTCAGATCTTCCCGTCGGACCGTCATGGGGCGGTCGGGATCTATGACGGTAAACGAGCCGTAATAGCCCTCCTTGATTACGCCGAATCCGTTTCCGTATTTCTTCGGGAGGTAGGGATTTACAAAATTGCCAGGATTGAACGCGGAAATGCGCGCGATATCGCACGGCGCGAATCCGTGTTCGCGCATGAGCCACGTCGTGAAGGGGCCGTACGTATCAAGATGCGGCATGCCGGAAGTGCCTTTCATTTTTTCTTCTCTTGTGTGCGGTGCGTGGTCGGTCGCAAGAAAATCAATGCCGCCCGTGCGTAGAAGCTCAATGAGCGCTTTTCTATCTGCGGGATTCGTGCGCAGGGCCGGGTTTACCTGGAGCCAACGCCGCTTTTCGTCGCTCACCGACGCGGCGTCAAAGTAAAGATGGTGCGGCGCGATCTCGCAGGTCACCGGCACGCCGCGCTGCTTAGCCTCAATAATTTTCCGTACGGCGGAAAGCGTGGATGCATGGCATATTTTCCCTTTCAGCTCGTATTTTTGAATGAGGGTGAGCGCGAAGTCAACAGCGATGACCTCCGTTTCGGGCGGGCGGCGCAGTTCGTGGGTAGATTCATGCTCGTGCGCCTTGAGCGCCACGGGATCTTCGCAGTGGAAGCTTATATTTTGGCCGCGATAGTGTGCGAGGGACGCCGTGAGCTCCTCTTGCGACGTAAAAAAGAGATCTCCCACCGAGGGTCCCATGAAGACCTTGTAAGGAACGGGGAACGAAAGCGGTTTCGTCTTCGGTCCGATGCCGCCATAGAGGATGACGGGCACGAGCGATCGCCCGGCAATCTTTTCTTTCTCACGGTAACGTTCATCCGTTATGGGTGCCATGGGATTGTTCGGCATTTCGGCGAAGAACGTGACGCCGCCGCGGATCGCCGCCTCCGATGCCGTTCGGAACGTCTCTTTGTATGATTGCGTGCCGCCCGCGTCCTCGCGCGCATGCACGTGGATGTCGCCGAAGCCGGGAAAGATAAAACAGCCTGCCGTGTCTATTTCTGATTTGGATGGACCCTGTGCGCGGCTCACATGCTCAATAAGCCCCGTTTCCCGGTTTATTTCCACCCGTCCTTCAAACTCACCGTCATGATTGATGAATTTTCCTTCTAGGATGAGTGTGCTCATATATTTATTCTCATGTGTTTTTTGTGCCTACTGCCTCTTCAATAGACGAGAAGCCGTCCCGTTCAAGAAGTTTTACAAGGCCCTTTTTAATCTTCTTTACAAGCCCCGGCCCTTCATACACAAGACCGGTATAAATCTCAACCAGAGAGGCGCCCGCCCGTATTTTCTCGTACGCATCTTCCGCCGAAAAAATGCCGCCGGCACCCACAAGCGGGATAGTCCCGCGCGATCTTTTATAAAGATAGCGGATGATTTCGTTTGAGCGTTCCCGAAGCGGGCGCCCGCTCAATCCGCCCGCGCCCATCGCGGCCACTTTTGCTCCGGACGTTCCGAGATCGACGCGGGCAATGGTGGTATTCGTCGCGATGATGCCGCTTGTACCGGTTTCGCGGACGATGTCCACAACATCGTTCAGTTGTCCTTCGGTGAGATCCGGCGCGATCTTCAAAAGGATCGGTTTCTGATTTTTCGCATCGCGGTTGAGTCTTTGCAATGCCTTCAAAAGTTTCGTGAGCGCGTCTTTTTCCTGCAATGCGCGAAGGCCCGGCGTATTGGGAGAACTGACATTCACTGCGACGTAGTCGGCGAGGGGGGAGAGCGTGCGGAAACATGTTTCGTAGTCGTCCACCGCGTTTTCGTTTGGCGTGGTTTTGTTCTTGCCGATGTTCACGCCAAGCACGCAGTCCCGTCTTCCCGCGTGCGCCATAAGATTATTTTTCGCCGCTTCGGCGCCATTCCCGTTGAATCCCATCCGGTTGATGATCGCCTCGTCTTTTGGGAGCCGGAAAAGGCGCGGCTTGGGATTGCCCGGCTGGGGCCGCGGCGTGATAGTGCCTACTTCCACGAATCCAAAGCCGAGCGCGGAGAGGACGGGAGTGATCTCTGCATTCTTATCAAATCCCGCCGCAAGGCCGACCGGGTTTTTGAATGATAGGCCGAACGCATGTACGCGGAGCCGCTCGTCCTCAAATGCGTAGAGCGATCTCACTATTTCGCGGAAAGGGGAATATTTGAGCACTCTTCCGAGCGCGTGGGTTCTCTCGTGTGCCACCTCGGCATCCGGCAAAAAAAGGAACGGCCTTACAAGCTTATACATGGGGCAAGTGGATGTTATCGGAACGCGTTGATGGCATCCTTTAGTTGTCTGGCCTCCCGTGCGGGATCCTTTGCAAAGATGATGCCGCGGGAAGAGTTTACGATCATGCCTTTCTTCTTGGCGCTCAAGCCTGCCCGTACCATCTTCTCAATATCGCCGCCCTGGGTGCCCACGCCGGGTACGAGGAAGGTCATGTCGCCCATGAGCTTTCGGAGCGTCACCATCTCTTCTGGATAGGTCGCGCCGACGACGAGCAGGCAATTCCCGTTTTCGTTCCATTCGTCCCGTACCTTTTCCGCGATGATTTGCCACAACGGTTTCCCACCGACCGTGAGGTCTTGCACCTCGCGTGCGCCAGGATTGGAGGTACGGCAAAGGATGATACAGCCCTTTTCCTTTCGCGCAAGGAACGGCGCGAGCGGTTCTTTTCCAAGATAGGGAGAGAGCGTAACAGCATCAAAGCCGAACCAGTCAAAGAGCTCCCTTGCGTACTGTTTATTGGTGTTTACGGTGTCTCCGCGCTTTGCGTCGCAGATCATAATTATGTCGGGGTAGGTCTTTTGGATATATTCCATAGTGAGCTTCAGCGCGTGCATTCCCTCCTCGCCGCGAGATTCGTAAAATGCGATGTTCGGCTTGTAGGCGGCGACATCCTGATGGGTGAGATCAACGATATGTTTATTGAACGCAAACTGCGGGAATTTTTCCTTACGGAAGGAGGCGGGGATTTGCTCAAAATCGGAATCCAACCCGACGCAGACAAGCGATTGCGCCGCATCCGCGCGAAGGTTGTACTTTTTGATCACAGTTTTAGTGGCCGCTCGCCGTATGTTGCAAAATATTCTTCTAACTCTTTCCTCACGATTTCGCCTGGTTGCAGTTTTTCAAACAACTTCGGCAGAAATTCCGTTGCGTTCGTGAGGGCATAATAGGGAATATCCTTTTCCTTGAGTACCTGTGCGACCGTGGTTCCGTCGTCGCGCCTCTCGCTGCGATTGGTAAGCGCAAGGGTGGCGATAATGTTGACTTTTGCTTCAAGAAGAATATCAACCGTAGTGAGCAGAGACCCTCCTGTGGTAACGGCATCCTCCAAAACTATCGTTTTTCCTCTCGGGAGGCCGAGAAAGTGTTGGTCCTTTACGGCGCCATGCTCTTTCGGTTTACCGCGTCCCATGGCAAGCACATAGGGACGGCTTGTATAATCCGGCTGTTTTTTTGCCCATTTGTTTTGCGTGAGGACGCCGAGTTTTGTGGCTCCTTCCGGGACACCGTAAAAACAATCGGGTGAAAGCCCGAGGTCTTCCACGAAGGCGATCACGTAGTCGGTGAGCTCGTCAATGGAGCGCACGTCTTCGGCGACCGTCCGCCAGTTCGCATACCAGGGACAAAGCCGCCCCGACTTCATTTTCATCAGTTTCTCGGAAAAACCGACCACGCCATGATCCAGCATGAACGCTTCAAATGCGTTTTGGTCAAAGTGGTGCTTAGAACCCATTAACGTAAGTATACAAAATTGGCTTGATATAAGTTAGCGATATGCAGTATGATGCAGCCAGCAGCCTCCGATGCTTGTTGTGATAAAAGAGGCGCTGGAAGGAAGGTGAACCATGAGTGATTTACGAGCTCTACGCTATCCTGTCGCGGCAGAGGATCGGCTACCGGAAGGGAAACCTTCCGCGCATGACCAGAAAGTCTTCCGGAAAGTTGGCCGTCTGATCGCTGCCGGGTGGAAACTTCTCGGTAGTTTTTACACCGGCTACGGCCACTATGCTATCCGCCTGTCTATGGCGAAAGGCGGCAGGGCAGAGGAGTTTTTCACCGATCTGCCATTTGGGAGGGAGCTATGAAGCTTTTCAAAGTTGTCGGATTAGTCATCGTGTTGGTTTTTATCTTAGCTCTGGCGTTTTTGGGAGGATCTGGCATCAAGGGATGAGTAAAGGAGAACACCCCAAAACGTCCCATCCACCAGTGCCCGCCGCCTAACTCACGTGCGGGCACTTCGCTTATCTATACTTAATGCTGTTTTTCCTCCCAAGATATTCCTGCCAGGAGCGGATCGCGACGTCGCGGAGACCGTAGGTGACGCGGGCGCGGACGAAAGCCCGCGCAAGCTGAAGATCGGTGAAAAGGGGAATGTTGGTATCCACGGCGGCGCGGCGGATGAGGTAGCCATCGGTCCGCCGCAGGCGCGATTCCTTGGAATGGTTGGCATGATTTTCATGATTGCTCACGTTTACGACAAAGGCAATCTTTTTTTTCTGGATAAGCGCAAGTGCGTTCGGATTCTTTCCTTCGCTTACCTTGTATATCCGCGCGGCGCGGATGTCGTGACGATTGAGAAATTCTGCGGTGCCCTGGGTGGCATACAAGGTGAAACCGTTCGTGGCGAGCGCCTCTGCCGATTCCAGAAATTCCCTCTTATTGGACCCTCCGCCGAGCGAGACGAATGCGCTCTTCGCCTCATTCAGGGGCATGCTTGCCGCTATGGAGGTAAGCAGGGCGCTTTCAAGGTCACGGCCGAAGCAGGCGACTTCTCCGGTGGACGCCATTTCCACATGGAGCACCGGATCGGAACCCGGGAGTCGGCCGAAGGAAAATTGCGGCGATTTTACAACGGCGTAGTCGGGATAGCGGAGCGAGACGGCGCGGGCGTGCCCGTAGAACGCATCCACGATCATGTCGGCAAAATTCACACCGCTTGCCTTGCTGATGAAGGGGAAGGTGCGGGATGCCCGTGCATTGAGCTCTATCACGTACACTTTGTTGTCTTTCACGAGGCATTGCAGATTGAAGGGCCCCGTGATGCGGAGCGCGCGCGCGAGTTTCACGGCGACGGTTTGGATCTCGTTCGCGGTCTTTGCGTACACCTTCTGCGGCGGATACACGATGGTAGCGTCGCCGGAGTGCACGCCGGCGTTCTCAATATGTTCGGCAATCGCGGAAATTTTGATGATGCCGGATTGCGCAACCGCATCAAATTCTATTTCTTTTGCACCAAGGATGAATTTAGAGATCGTTACGGGATGTTCGCGGTTCAAAAGGATCGCGCGCTTCACAAATTCCTTGAGTTCCGCCGCGTCGGCACACACACGCATGGCACTCCCGGAGAGCACATACGAGGGACGTACGAGAACGGGGTAGCCAACTTTTTCGGCAAAGTGTGCGGCTGCTTTTACAGTAGTGAAGGTATCCCATTCCGGCTGGGCGATTCGAAGTGAATCAAGCAGTGCCGAAAACTTACTGCGGTCTTCGGCGCGATCAATGTCGTGCGGGTTGGTGCCCATGATCGGCACGCGGAGCGCCGATAATTTCTGGACGATGTTATTTGGCGCCTGGCCACCGACCGATACGACGACTCCCGACGCACGTTCAAATTCATAAATGTCCGCCACTGATTCCAAACTTACATTTTCAAAATAAAGACGGTCGGAAATGTCGTAGTCAGTAGAGACCGTCTCGGGATTGCAGTTCACAATCACGGCCCGCTTATCGTGCTTTTTGAGCGCGAGGGCGGTATGCACCGCTGACCAGTCAAACTCTACCGACGAGCCGATGTGATAAGGTCCCGAGCCAAGCACCATAACGCTCTTTTTGCCGAGCGGCGCGACGTCGTTATGGGAACCGTTATAGGTGAGATAGAGATAGTTCGTCCGCGCGGGAACCTCGCCCGCGAGCGTGTCAATTTGAAAGACCGACGGCACGACGCGGAATCGTTTTCTCTCGGCGCGGATTTGCATTTCGGTAGCTTCGCGAAGGTGGCCGATGCGCGCATCCGAAAGGCCGCATTGCTTCGCGCGAAGGAGCTTGTCTTTCGTGAGTCCGCCGGCTTTTATTTCCTTTTCCATCCGGATGATGTTCTGAATGCGATAGAGGAACCAAGGATCAATGCCAGTCAGTTTGTAGATAGTTTTCGGAGAGATCCCGGCGCGAAGCCCTGCTGCGATCGCAAAGAGCCGGTGAGGAGTAGGGACCTTGAGGCGTCGCACGAGAGGGACGCTCGCTTCGCCCGGCACTTCATCCGTCGCGCCCTGGAGGTGGAGGTGAAGCATGCGGACCGCTTTTTGGATGGCCTCTTCAAATGTCCGCCCGATCGCCATCACTTCACCCACCGATTTCATCGCGCTTGAAATGGTCTCCTCGGCGCGCGCGAACTTGCTGATATCCCAGCGGGGGATCTTCACGACCACGTAATCCAGCGCCGGTTCAAAGAACGATTGCGTCACTTTCGTGATCTGGTTCGGCACGTCGTGGAGCGCGTGGCCCAGGGCGAGCTTCGCCGCGACGTAGGCGAGGGGATAGCCGGTCGCCTTTGAGGCGAGCGCGGAAGACCGCGAGAGCCGCGCATTCACTTCAATCACATAGTAATCAAGCGCGCCGTTCGTGGGCTTCGGGTTCAGTGCGAACTGGACGTTGCACTCGCCGATGATCCCCAAGCTTTTCACGATTTTGATTGATGCCGCGCGCAGTTCGTGATATTCGGTATTTGTGAGCGTCTGGCTCGGCGCGATCACGATGGAGTCGCCGGTATGGATGCCCAACGGATCCATGTTCTCCATGTTGCAGACCGTGACGCAGTTGTCGTACCTGTCCCGCACCACTTCGTATTCAATTTCTTTGTAATGATGCAGATATTTTTCAATGAGCACTTGTGGAGAGAGGGCAAGCGCTCCCGAAACGATGGTGCGAAGTTCTTGGCTGTTTTTCGCGACGCCAGATTTCTGTCCTCCGAGCGCGAAGGCCGCTCGCACCATGACCGGGAAGCCGACGGCTCTAGCAATTTTCTCCGCCTCGCGAACGCTCACGGCTGCGCCCGATGGCGGGACGGGAAGACCTATTTTTCTTAAGTGGTGAGCAAATTTCTCGCGGTCTTCCGTAAGGATGATGCTTTTAAGGGGCGAACCCAGTACCTCAATGCCGTATTTTTTGAGGATGCCGCGCTCGCCGAGGCGCACGCCGCAGTTCAGGGCGGTTTGCCCGCCGAAGGCGAGCGCGATGCCCTGTGGGCGCTCCTTCTCAATGATTTTTTCCACGAAATAATCCGTGACCGGCAGGAAATATATTTTGTCCGCGAGGAGCGGCGAGGTCTGGATCGTCGCAATGTTGGGATTCACGAGCACGGTCCGAAGCCCCGCTTCCTTGAACGCTTTCATTGCCTGCGAGCCGGAGTAGTCAAATTCGCCTGCTTCGCCGATCTTGAGCGCGCCGGAGCCGAGCACCAGGACCTTCTTGATTTTTTGGTGCGGTGTCATGGTTTCGGGACGCGCTTCAGGAAATAATCAAAAATCCAGCCCGTGTCCAAGGGACCCGGGCTTGCCTCCGGATGGAACTGTACGGACATAAAGGGCAAGCGCTCGTGGATCAGGCCTTCGTTCGTGCGGTCGTTCGCGTTCACGAACCACGGGCGGAAGCCGCGCGGGATCCTTTTCACGGCAAAGCCATGATTCTGGGTCGTGAGGTAGGAGCGGTCGGTGCCCACGAGCCGACACGGCTGGTTCTGGCTCCGGTGCCCGAATTTAAGCTTATAGGTAGTACCGCCGGCCGCAAGCGCCAAAATTTGGTTGCCGAGGCAGATACCCAGCATCGGGACCTTTCTCCGAAGCGCCTCGCGGATGTTTGCGATAGTGGCGCGGGCCATCATAGGATCGCCCGGGCCGTTTGAGATCACAATGGCGTCAAAGGCGGGCGCGCCCTTTTTGAAGATAGGATAATTCCACGGCACGGTCGTAACCCGCACGCCGCGCGCGAGCAGATTGCGACGGATATTTTCCTTCGTGCCGCAATCAACGAGCGCGATCGTCCGTTTACCGTTGCCTTCACGAAGGAGTGTCTTTATAGAAACCTCGTCCACGAGGTTCCGGCGGTTCGGATCGTCAAATGGGACGTTTTTTTTGCCGATCAAAATCTTCCCAAGCATCGCGCCTTCTCCGCGTAACTTTTCTGCAAGCGCACGGGTGTCTTTTATCTCAAGCGCGGGTACCCCTTCGCGCCGAAGCCATTTGCCCAGGGTCATCATGCTTGTGGGATGCGACGGCGTGTCAACGTACTGTGATACCACGACGCCCGCCACCTGAACCCTTTTTGATTCCCAGTGCGTTCTGTCCGGCACGCCGTAGTTCCCGAGCAGGGGATAGGTGAAAATAAGGATCTGACCCGCATAGGACGGGTCAGTGAGCGATTCCGGATATCCGACCATGCCGGTCGTAAAAACAATTTCACCGGCAATGGAGATGGGCTTGCCGAAACTTGCCCCCTCAAAAACTATGCCGTCCTTGAAAACGAGTTTGCCGCGCTTCATATAGATGGGCCATCAGCCCGTTCGTACTATTGTAGCAAATGAAGCCAAACGGTACCACCCTATCATGACGCAATATATTTCCCTTCGCACGCACGCGCCGTTTCCCGTACCCGCGTCGTGAAAACTGCCTGGGCCTTTTCCTTGTTGGCGTCCTCACCCGCCCATGCATCCATAGCGGGATCTTGTAGGGCGCGGCTGTAGGAAAAAGAAAGTTGCCACGGATATTCTCCCGTTTTTGCCATCGCCGCGAGAACTATCGCATTCAGATTCTCGGTTGCTTCGCGAGGGGATTGGCCTCCCGAGAGGAAAACGATGCCGGGAACTTCGGTCGGGACTGACGCCCTGAACGCACGAAGCGTGGCTTCCGCTACTTCCTGCGGCGTCGCGCGCATGCCCGATTCTTTCCCCGGGAGCGCCATGCTGCTCTTCAGAATCATGCCCCGGAGGGAGATGCGATACTTTTTGAGCGCGGCAAAGACCGTCGTGAGCGTTCGCGCGATGGTCTCTTCTGATTGGGCGAGGGTGTGATCGCCGTCAATCAGCACTTCTGGCTCCACGATCGGCACGAGCCCCGCCTCCTCCGAAAGCACGGCATATTGCGCGATGAGGTACGCATTCGTTTCAAGGCATTCCGCTGTGGGGATCCCGTTTCCGATCTTCATAACTGCGCGCCACTTCGTGAAGCGTGCACCCATTGCCGCGTATTCCTGAAGCCGCTCTGCAAGTCCGTCCAACCCCTCCGTCACTTTTTCTTCGGGAGAGTTCGGAAGCGTGACCGTCCCCTTGTCCACTTTGATCCCGACCGCGATGCCGCGCTTCGCGAGAACCTCCCGCAAAGGAGTGCCATCGGAAGCCTTCTGCCGGATGGTTTCGTCGTAGAGAATTACGCCGCCAAGGCCTTTCTCAATTTCCGGCGCGGTAAAGAGGAGCTCGCGCCATCGCCGGCGCATATCTTCGTTTTGCGGGATGTTGCGCGCGGCGAAGCGCTTGCCCACGGTGCCCGTGCTCTCGTCCGCCGCAAGGATGCCCTTCCCGGGTGCAAGGAGGTGCGACACGGTCTCTTGAAGCAGGTGAGCGTCCATGTACTTCCAAGTATAGCGGATGCAGATAGAATTTGCTAAACGCCTGGTGCCGAGGGCGTACGAAGCGCATCAGTTGGCATTCCAGGATAAAATACTATAATAACAAGAGCGGACGGAACAGGTGCGTGACGAAAGGAGGTTCCCGGTGATTAGGTTGTTGAAGATTTGGGCGGTAGAAACGGCAGTGGGATATCTTTGGATCAAGGTGGCCGAGATTTTCGTTTTGAGTACCTTGATCATTTGTTGCCGATGGTTCGCACCGTGGTTTTGGGGCGCGTGGCTTTATCCACGCCTCCAGGCATTGATGTGGTGTGCCTGGAGACATCGGGTGATTGTCATCGTTTCCTATCTCCTTTTGGTCGTTTTTTCCAAAGGGGTCGGGTACGTGATGATGCGCTGGTGGAAATCCACCAGAGGCAAGACTTAGGTGCCGCCGGAAACATCGGGTTACCGGCGGCTTTCTTATTCGGCTATTTGCTTGGTTACCAGAACACAACAAAAGGAGGTCAAAAAAATGCTGGCTGCGTGGGACGCTGTGGGAACCTTCTTGATAAGGACCAAAACAGAAGTCCCCACCGGCTAATCAAAGCAGATGGGGACGGATTACGACGAAAACGACCATGGCCGTCTCAATCGTCGTGAACACAAGGGGTTGAAGCGCGTTCGCCAAGTTCCATTTCTTAATGGCGAAAAGCGCACAAACGCATGAGAGGAACCAGATTGACCATGCAATCGGGTCTTCCTGTTTGGGATTGCGATAGCCATCGACGATGGTGGGAACCCCGCCGACGAGCGTCGCGATTTGTGCACAGACAAGGCCGAGGAGCGCATCATTTTTCACTTGCCAGAGAATAATGCCCAAGGCAGCGATTGCGATTGTGATCCATTCGACGGAACCCATGCTTGGTTTCCCAAAGACGAGCGCGAGAATCGCGACAGCTGATGCTCCTACAACAGCTCCCGTGAGCTGCCCGATTGCTGCCTTCTCCTTCCTCATCGCGATGAGCGAAAGTGCATCAATGCTTGCCCAGATCGCCCATGAGACAGGGGATGGCACCGTTTGGTGGTGGAGGATCGCCCAGATGTAGGGCAGAAACGCGACGAAGAACAGAATACCTGAAAGGGTGTTCATGCAGCCTCCTTCATAATGGAAATGAACTACAGAAACATGATAGCATATTATTCGCTACCTGTCAAGCTGAACGTGTGGGACGCTGTGGGAACTTATTTGATAAGAATGTAATTACTGGTTCATCACCTGCCGAGCCTTGTTAGATAAAATTTCATCTTCGTGGTGTGGCACCCCTGCTTTTTTCCTCTCAAGGATTTTTCCTACGAGGTATTTCTGGTGGGGCCTTATCTTCACGATCATCGGCGCGGCAGGAACTATCATCTTCGGCGTCCTCAGAATCGGAGCTTATGAGGCGCATGGCCCCATAACCTTGCTTTATACCACCATGCCGGTGAACATCTTTATGATTCTGCTCTTCGCGAGCCTTCCAATAGCTGCGGGGCCTGGATTCGGACCAGGATAAACGGCTCCAAAGGCCGCTGTCCTACCATTAGACGACCCCGCAATAGTGCACAAGTGCACCTGTATAATGTATTATAAAATGGAAAGGGTCGCAAGAAAAAAATAAACTTATTAAATACCAACCTTATGAAATACGAACTGCCAAAACTGCCGTACGCCTACGACGCGTTGGAACCGTACCTTGACGCGAAGACGATGGAGATTCACCACGCGAAGCATCATCAGGCGTACGTGAACAATCTGAATGCGGCATTGGAAAAGCATCCGGAGATCGCGGACCGGTCGCTTGAGGAACTTTTGCGGTCGCTGGATTCCGTGCCGGAGGACATCCGCACGGCGGTGCACAACCACGGCGGGGGGCACGCGAACCACTCGTTTTTTTGGGTCACCATGGCAGGGCCGGACAATGGCGGAGGTGGCGAACCGAGCGGGAAAATAGGGGATGCGATTGCGCAGGCATTCGGCGGATTTCCGAAATTCAAAGAGGAGTTTACGAAAGCGGCTGGGGGCGTTTTTGGAAGCGGTTGGGCGTGGCTCGTGCGTGACGCAAACGGCAAACTGACCGTCACAACGACGCCGAACCAGGACAGCCCGCTCACAAAAGGGCAGACGCCGATTCTTTGCTTGGACGTATGGGAGCACGCGTACTATATTTTGTACACCTCAAATCGAGGAGAATATGTAAAAAACTGGTGGAACGTGGTGAATTGGGAAGAGGCGGAGAAGAGGTTATAAACAACAGTTTTTCTGCGGATTTTCTGTTTTTGATGGTAAATGATGGTAAAATGATGGGGAATGACTCCCGCGAGAAACGATGACAAAACGAGGAGCGTGTTTGATGTGCATACGGAGAAAGCCCGCATGTCAAGACACTCGCTCAAAGAAATTATCTATGGCAGGAACGTTCTCAATTTGCGGCCTGGATTCGGGAAGCGCCACCCGTGGTGGTCGCTTGTAATCCTTCTTGTTCTGATCGGCGGCATTTTCTGGAGTATTCGGAAGCTTTCCACTCGCGCAGAGGTGAGCGATTTTTTCCCGCTTACGTGTTTGGGCAGTTGGCAGAACCCGGCGAATGCCCAAGGGAAGCCCGAGAGCCTGGATGCTTCGTCCACGGCGATTACGGCAGACAATGCGAGCGTATATGACCCAATCTCGCCCTTGTCGCAGATCTTTTGCGGCGCGTTTGTGCCGCCCGATTATAAAACGGAAGGCGACATGAAAGGCGTCGGCTTGACGCTCGTATGGAATATCCCGGGATTCACGACGGCGACAGCGACAGCAGCAGAGGAGGGAACTGCCACGAGCACTGCCACTGGCACCGTTCCCACTGCGCCAACCACTACTACGCCAACCACCACCGCACCCGAAGCGACGAGCACTTCGTGGCTCTTTAATGCGCAACTCCTTAATGTCGCGTTTGCGGATACAACGGACACAGTGAGCACGGTTCCGGCCTCAAGCGACACAGACATTGCGCCGCCCACTCCTCCGCCCGCGCCCACTCCTCCTCCGCCGCCATCCGAACCGACGACAACCGAGGCCACCGCCTCTACGACGCCGAGCGGCACCGTGATCATGGCACCGCCGGTCACGGCAACGCTCACTGCGACCGGATCCGATGTTACTGCACCGCCCGCGGCGAGCGCCGCCACCTCCTCTGTGCCGGTCTTCGCTCCGCCGCCCCCGCCTGACGACAACTTCCTGAAAGTAAGTTACAGCTTGGATGGTCAGACGTGGATTGATCTTGCGACAGTGAATCAGGACAACTGGCAGAACTTCACAGCGACCCTTCCCGTGACGAGCTGGGACGATCTCAAAAAGCTTCAGGTGAGGATTGAAGGGATTCCGACCGCGCTCACGCAGATCCCCAAAGTATATTTGGACGGGATGTTTGTTGAGGTGCACTATGAGATCCCACCGGCATCGCCAATTTCGCTCGGCGGAAGTACTGCCGCAACGCCGTCCGCGGCGACCACCTCGGAAGTCATCGTCCTCCCGCCGACCCAACAGCCAGTCCCTGTCAATCAGAATAGCGATTTCAAGGCAAACGAGTCGCCGACATTTGATTTCAACTTGAACGCGCTTCCCGGGCCGACTTCCACTACCGAGCCAGCACCGGCGCCCGCAGCTCCGGAAGTGGCTCCAACTTCCTCTCCTCCGGCTACGACCACGCCCTCCAGTACGAGCCTTTCTCGTCCACCTTCTCCATTGTCTTTTTTTTTCCGGGCTGCGGATTTTTTCCGGACCGTAGGGAAAGCGGCAGCGCACGCCATTGGGCTTGATCGTTGGTTCACTGCCTACGCGCAGTTATCTCCGAACCAGAGCCAGCTTCCCGACGCGAATAATCCGATCATCGCGCAAATCTTCGGACCCGACGGGAAACTGACAAACCTCCAGCCCGTGATCCTCGTCACGGGCGGCAACCTCCGCGTGATACTGCCAAACCAGGGCCGCGCATTCATGCCAGGCGGGTATCTTATGAAACTTTTGATTTGGCAGAATGGCGTGGCGTACCAGACGCAGAGCGATTTCAGCTGGGGCGTGCTCGCGGTGAATTTCAACAAGTCAATTTATAAGAAGGGGGATACCGCGAAGATCGGATTAGGATTCCTTAATCCCACGGGGCATACGATCTGCGACGGCAATATTGCGATGGATATCTCCTCGCCGTCGGGAAAGATTTATCATTTTTCGACCGGCAACAAGACAATCCTGCGGGGACCGCACTGCGCCATGCAATCATTTACGAATGATCCGGATTATTCAGCCACGCTCATTGCCGCCGAAACCGGAACCTACAACGTGGCTATCGCGGCGCAGGATCCCTCAACGGGAGACGCGATGAAGGCGAGCGACAGTTTTGAGGCGCAAACCGATCCGCAGTTTGACGTGGAGCGCGCGGAGGCGACCAGGATCTATCCGCCGATGACCTATCGGGCGACGATCAAAATCATTCCGAACGCGGATTACGCGGGGCCGGTGACCGAAACCGTGCCGAGCGGATTCACGGTGACAACCGATGTTCCCACGGATATGACGACGAGCGGCGACGATCAGACGATCACCTGGCAGGTTGTTTTTAAGAAGGGCATAGAATCGGATTTCGGATATTCTTTCAAGGCGCCGGATGCAAGCCCGGAACTTTATAAATTGGGGCCGCTTACGATCGGCAGCTGGCAGGAGTCGCGGCAGTGGCAGATCGCGGCCGACGCGATAGCGAAGACGAAAGTTTTTATCATCAGTACCGCTTCCACGACGTGGAAGGTGCCGAATGATTGGGACAATGCGAGCAATACGATTGAGGCCATAGGAGCGGGAGGAGGAGGAACGGCGGGTACCAATTCAAACAGAGGAGGCGCAGGAGGAGGCGGAGGTGCGTATGCAGAAATAATCAACAAAACACTCACTATCGGTGCCAGCACCACCATTCAAGTCGGTTTAGGGGCTACGGCGGCAAGCGGAACGGACACCTTTTTCGGAAGCTCAACCTGCGCAACGTCTTTCGTTTGTGCTAAAGGTGGGCAGGCAACAACTACGAAAACGAGTTATGGTCTTGGCGGGGCGAGTTCTACGAGCGTAGGAAGCACCACCTATCCGGGTGGCAACGGTGGCCCGGGCAACTCAAGTTATGGAAGCTACGGTGGTGGCGGTGGTGGTGCGGGAGGGAAGAGCGGGGCGGGAAGCGCAGGACTCGGGACTGCCACAAGCACGGGCGGAAATGCTGACCTCAACAACGTGACAGGAGGGGCCATCAACACTGCCGGGAATACCGGCACGGAATGGGATTCAACTCACGGTTCGGGAAGTGGGTCGGGAGGGCGGAACACTAGCGCCGCGGGAATTGCGGGAGTGGTCTATGGCGGAGGCGGAGGCGGCGGGTATGGAACGACGGGAGGCAGCGCGGGAGGAAACGGTATAATCGTCATCACCTATCTCCCGCGCTATATCATCCTTGGTACTACTACCCAGCCATCGAACATTACGATAGGGCCGGGCGCGGCGGCGACGACGAGCAATGCATTTACCTTTGCGACCGACGACGGCACAAGCACCATAACCAGCGTGAACGTCGGCCTTTCTACGACGACGGGCATTTTTCAAGTTCAGATTACGAATAGTTCGGGGACCACGGTATACGGCTCAAGCACGAATCCCGGGTCTACTTCTTTGACCGTCACGACGACCGCCATGGGCGTTTCCACGACCGCCACCACGTTCCGCACGCTCATTCAGCCCTTGAGTTATCCGAATATGCCGGCACCGCCCGGTGGAACCTACGTGGTCACCTCCACCATTACGGGCTGGACGGACGTTAATACGCTGGATCAGACCAGTACGCCGATCACATCAAACACCCTTACGATAGACAATCAGCAGCCGGCGAACGTGACGAATGCGTCCGGCACGGCGACCAGCTCGCAAGTGACGTTTAGTTGGACAAATTCAACAAGCTCCGATTTCGCGACGACGACCGTTCTGCGGGCAACATCTTCCGTTGCCGTCGCGCCGACCAACGGGACAACCACCTACGTCAGCGAGGCCATCAATGCGACGACCACCGTCGCCTGCGTCGTCGCCTCAAGCACCGCGGGTTGCACGGATACGAGTCTCTCCACCACCACATATTATTATTACGAAATTTTTGCGGCAAATACCTATGCGAACTATTCTACGGGAGTCGTGCCGGCGGGGAATCCATTCCTACCGAGCGGGAATCGACCGCCGACCGTTTCAAAAGTCGTTCTCAACGGAAATGCGGCGATTGTTTTAAATCCTGGTGGCACGCAGACGGTTACGGCAGTCGCGTCGACAACCGACCCGGACGGAGCGGGTGATATCCGGTATGCCACATCAACCATTTATCTGTCGAGTGTTGGATCAAATTGCACGGCCAACAACCTGAACTGCTACCAGGTCCCGAGTTCGAGTTGCAGCTTCAGCAATTCCACGAGCACCGTGAGCTGTTCGGCAAACATCTATTACTTCGCGGACGCCACGGATGCGTCTTCAAGCTTCAATGGTCAGACGTGGAATGCCGCTATCACCGTTACTGACAGCGCGAGCAACACAAACACTTCCTCAACCGCAAGCGGGGTAACGCTGCAAACGCTGCTCGCGATGAGCGTCGCGCCGACCAGCATCACTTACGGGACCTTGGCGCCGGCAGGGACGAGCGCGACGAACCTCACGACCACGGTTCAGAACGCAGGCAACTGCTCAACCACGCTCCAGTTGTCCGTGCTCGCGTCCCTTATGGGCGGCCATCCGACGACCACGCTTGTGACGAGTTCCCAGCAGTACGCGACGTCATCGGGCTTTACCTACGGCACGGGCTATGCCTTGAGCAGCACACCGGTCACGTTGAACGGCTTCACCCTTGCGGCGCCCGTCTCAACGACATCCGTGTCGGGTAATATTTTTTGGGGGCTGCGAGTTCCGACGGGTACTCCTACCGGTACCTACCTGGGCACAACTACCTTTTCTGCCCTTTATCATCTGTAATAGTTATCCACAGGTAAGAAACATCCATTTTGCTATAATAATACTAAGCTGGATGGATAAAAAGCTTATACAGATTTTGGTCGTTACTGCCCTTGCCACAGCCGCTTTTTTGTTGGTCGCCCAAACCGTTTTCGGTACTGCGACGACTACCAGTGTTACGAGTAGTGCGACCGTGACGACCACGGCGCCCATTGTTTCCTTCGTTTCAGGCCCGAATGGAGGTACGGCTATCAGCCTTAACGCCAATACGACAACGCCGATCTCCGTCGCCGTCACGGTCACCGATTATAACGGCTGCACGGATTTTAATAACAGCACCGAGACCATAGCGTTGTTCCGCGGCGATATCGCATCCTCGTCGTGCCTCACGAGCAGCACGCCGAACCCGCTCTTTTGCTATGTGGCCAGCGCATTTTCAACATCGACTTGCCCCGGCGGCTTTACCGCAAACGCCACCACAACGTTCTCCATGTACTATTTCGCCTCGCCGACCGACAACGCCTCCTATACCTATAATGGAAAGGGTTGGCAAGGGGCTATAACAGTCACAAATCCCGCCAAACTCAGCGTCAGCACCACCTCTGCGACGACTACGCTGAACAGTCTTGAGGCGATCAGCTCAACGCCAAGCTCCATAGCCTATGGAACGCTCGCGCCGGCACAAGTCAACAGTCCTTCCGTAACCACGACGATTTCAGACGTCGGCAACACTTCAACGACGTTCCAGTTTTCGGCTACGCAATCTCTCACGGGCGGCGTGCCGACAACCACGCTTGTGACGAGTTCCCAGCAGTACGCGACGTCATCGGGCTTTACCTACGGCACGGGCTATGCCTTGAGCAGCACGCCGGTCACGTTGAACGGCGTGTCAATCGCCGCTCCCATAAGTACCACTACGGTTTCCACCAATATATTTTGGCTGTTGCAGGTCCCTACCGGAACGCCGACGGGAACATACAACGGCACCAACCTTTTCACGGGCCAATCGGTAAACTAGGGACTTAGCGGTTTTTTTCTCTCGCTCGGCCATTCCTCCGAACGTCTTTCGTTTTGCGCGCAGGGGATGAATATGCTACCATATACCCATAACGGTATGAAGCATTCTTTCCGAAAGTTTAGCCGTTTGTTTTTCATTGCCTTCGCATTCGCCGCAATATTGTTGCTGGGAAGCGCAGAAAGGAGCCTTGCGGCGTTCGGCATTTCGCCTCCCTTCATCAACGCTGACCACCTTGTGCCCGGCGTCACCTATTCGCAGACGGTCTACCTCGTGCAAGATCAGCCCGATCAAAATCTTGAAATCAGAGCGGCGTTAAGCGTGCCCGACCACATCAAGCCATGGATAAGTTTCGATACGGGAAATGATTTTATCATACCGCAGGGCACGCGCCAGTTCCCGGTACAGATCACCATCACGGTACCGAAGGGGGAATCGCTCGGAAAGTACACGGGGAACGTGAGTTTCCAAAGCGTTCCAGGAAAAACGGGGCAAGTGACGATAGCCCTTGGGGTGAACGTATCCCTCAGCCTTACGGTTGGCAACGATATTTATGAAAAATATTCCGTCCCCCTGATCGCATTTCCGGATATTGAGGAAGGATGGAATCCGAAGGTGGCGGTGCGTTTTGAGAATGATGGCAACATACCCGAATCGTTTGACGCTGCGACGTTCGATCTTTACGATGAGTATGATGCTGTCCGCCTTGCGTTTGCGGAAAAGCAAAGCGGATTTCCAATAACACCGCCGTTCGTGACGAGCAATTACGTCATTGAATTCCCTACAAGCTTTCATTTGGGAGTAGGCGATTACTGGGCAGTGGTGAATTTTTATAAAGATAACCAGGCGGTCGCCAGCCAGAAAACCGTGTTCCATGTCCTCCCTGCGGGATCGCTTTCGCCCACTGGATTGCTCCTCTCTTCTTTAAAAACCTACTGGTACTACTACCTCGTCGGCCTCATTGTACTTTTGCTCATCGGACGTCGGTTGTGGATATTCCGGCTGCGTAAAAAAAGAGCGGTGGTTGAGTAATGCCATACCATCGCGATCATGACGCCGCGCCGCGACTATTATATCCTTGCGATCGTCGGCGTATGTTTCATAATCCTACCCGCATCTGCGGCCGTGCTCCCAACCTCGGTGTCCGTCGTGATAGTAGTGGTGCCCAATGCGCCTTCTGATCTCACCGCCGTTTCAACTGCCCCGACCCAAGTGGCGCTTACGTGGACCGATAACTCCGGTAATGAGGATGGATTTAGCGTTGAACGCAAAACGGGAGCGGGTGGAACCTATGCGCAAATCGGAATAACGGGGACTGGCATAGCGACCTATGCGGATAACTCCGTAACTCCGGCAACCACCTATTTTTACCGCACAAGGGCCTTTGCCGGATCCAATTATTCCCCCTATAGCAATGAGGCGAGCGTGACTACCGCCTACGGTGTCAGCGGTAGTGGCGGGGGGGGAGGAGGCGGCGGCGGCGGTGGAGGGGGAGGATATTATTCTCCTCCGCCGGTATTTCAGACGTCAGCGATTTTTCGGGGAATAGCATATCCATTGAGCAGCATTAAGCTTCTTGAAAATGGACAGACGGTTGCCGTGACGCAATCGGGGCCTGACGCAAAGTTTGAAATTGACCTCTCAAACATCACTCCGGGAACCTACAATTTCGGTGTCTTGGCAAAGGATCCGCAAGGCGGCCACTCGATCGTTCAGACGTTCTCTGTCACCCTTACGTACGGCGCGTCGACCATCGTGAGCGGCATTTTTTTCCCACCTACCATCAGCGCGGATAAAGTACAGGTGAAGCGCGGCGACGTGCTTACGCTTCTGGGTTATACCGCGCCTACAGCGACTGTCGCCGTCGTTATTCATTCTGCGAATGAGATTATGAAAAACGTCACTTCCGCCGACAGTGGGGCGTGGGTATACGCCGTGAATACCGATCCATTGGATTACGGCAATCACACGGCGCACGCTTGGGCGGCGGCGGGCGGCGCCGTGACCCCGGACTCGGACATTCTTGCGTTTACGGTAGGCGATACTAATATTGCCGCGCCGCCGACGCAAACTTGCGCGTTCGTGGGGGATTTGAACGGGGATTGCAAGGTCAACCTCATTGATTTTTCGATTATGGCGTATTGGTATGGCAGGCCGAATCCGCCGGCAGGCGTTGACTTGAACCACGACGGGACCATCACTCTCGTTGACTTCAGTATTCTCATGTATTATTGGACCGGCTAATATGAAGCGATCTCTTTTCATCCTCGGATTCGTCGGTATGCTTTTTCTCCCTTGGCGGTCGTTTGCTTCGGTTATGACCGTGCGGCCATCTCCGGGGAATCCCTTGGCGATCATGGTCCACCTTAATACGGAAGGGGAAAATGTGAATGCCTTGGAAGCCCATTTCACATTTGATACCAATGCCTTTTCGGTGAGCAGCATAAGCGATGGCGGCTCCATCGTGAACCTTTGGGTAGAGACGCCAATCTTCTCAAACACTTCTGGTACCGTAGACTTTGCCGGCATCATTCCGGGAGGGGAAAGCACGGCGGACGGGACCATTATTACCATCATGATTGTTCCCAAAGAAGCCAACGCGACTACGAGCTTCACGCTCGTTTCGGCGCAGGCCCTTTTGAATGACGGACAAGGGACGCGGGCGTTGCTTTCCGTCATTAGTAATCCGTTCCCGCTGCTTACAGGAACCGCCGTATCGTCAACCATCGATACGCAAGCGCCGGACCCGTTCACGCCGGAGATCGGCCAAGAGCAAAATATTTTCAACGGGCAATATTTTTTGGCGTTCTCTACGACCGATCAACGGTCGGGCATCGATCATTATGAAGTTCTTGAAATGCAAGCGGGCATGAAGATCGGGGCATCGTCCTCCTGGCAGGTTGCCGCTTCGCCGTACCTTTTGAAGGATCAGACGCTCTCAAGCGATATCTATGTTCGCGCCGTTGATAGGGCCGGAAATTTTCGAATAGCTGAAGTCCCGGCTGAGCATCCGGAATTGAAGGCCCGGGTCGCGCGGGGCGGCGCCGAAACACTCTTTGGGTCCATAGTGTTATTATTAGTCATAGGAATCATATTTTGGATTTGGAAATGGAGAAGAAAAAAACTATCGCGAGATTCCGGATAATCGTGAGCGCGCTTGCGGCGCTTGCAGGGCTTTTTGGCGCCCGAAACGCACATGCCGCAACGCTTTTCTTTTCGCCGCAATCGGGAACATATTTTACGGGACGCAGTTTTACCGTTGCCGTCAAGGTTTCCTCGCCCGACCAGGCGATGAGTGCCGCGCAAGGTGAAATTTCCTTTCCGACAAAAAATCTTGCGGTACTTTCGGTATCAAAGACAGATTCCATTATGAATCTTTGGGTCCAGGACCCTACGTTCTCAAATCATGACGGCGTAATTAATTTCGGAGGCGTGGCGGTGAACCCCGGTTTCAAGGGAACCGATGGGACGATCTTCACGGTGACTTTTGAGGCGGAAAGTCCTGGTAGCGCCCCGTTATCATTTATCTCGGGGTCAGTTCTTGCGAACGACGGGAAAGGAACCAATATTTTGAGCGGCATGCAGAGCGCAAATTTCAGCGTCATTCCTCTTGCCGCCATGCCCGCGAATGCTTCAGCGCCGGCCGTTCTCATCATCTCCAATCCGCCCCTTGCCGACGGGAATTGGTATAACCTTGATCACATTACGTTCGACTGGAGCGTTCCCTCGAATGCCGAAGGGGTCGATTATACGATATCGACCAATGCCAACTTCCAACTTCCCGATGTAAATCTGGGTTTTGTTTCACAGGTGACCTATGATCTCTCGAATTTTTCAGATGGTACGTGGTATTTCTTTGTAAGTTTCAAAAGCGGCAATTCCTGGTCGCCGCCAGCCGTGAAAATAATCATGCTTGACCGGACGCCGCCTCGCCCGTTCGTCATTACGCGCGAGGATACGGACGAAACGGACGCGCAGCCCGTTTTCCAATGGGTAGCGGCCGACGACGTGTCTGGCATTGATCATTATGAAGCTAGGATCGGCAATGGCGATTGGTTCAACCCCGCCAGCCTCGAAAGCACTGCCGCTTCTTACGTTTTGCCGCCGCAGTCGCCGACCGACGTGCGGACGTTCACCGTCCGCGCGTTTGATAGGGCAGGGAATTTCACTGACTCCTCAATTGACTTCCGCGTGTTTCCTCCGGCCGTGCTTTGTAAGGGTGATGGTCTCTCATGCAGGCTTTTGGCGCTCGCCGTGCGATGGGAATGGCTGATCATTCTCATCTTTATTCTTCTTGTTTTCGGCACGTATGGATTTATTTATCGTCTCCTGCGGTGGAGGAAGCAATCAAGGAAAGAGTTACAAGAATTCAAAGATGAATTGCAGCGCGATCTGAAGCGGGTAGAAGAAAAGGCCCGAGAGGCCGGCGGCGGCGAGACCGATCTCAGGCAATCCCATCTTCTGGAAGAGAAGCGTTCGCTCGAAAGGCAAATTCGCCACATTGTGGAGGACGTGAAGGAAGAACTCAAGCGCCTTACGGACAAAAAATGAGCCGTCAGGTATAATAATACGTATGGCATTCATTTCGACGACTTTCCTTATTACGGTTGCGCTGTCGGTGATTGCCCTTCTGCTCGTGTTCATTACCTATGAGCTTTGGAAAAATAATCGTCTCAATGCGAAAAGGATAGATAGCGCGATGAAAGAAGGACCGGGTGGCCCGATCGATCTTCGTAAGAAAGAGCTCGGCGTGCTTGATAGCAAGGGAACATATTCTTACGATTCCGTCGTAATGGACGAGGTCTTGGGGGGAAAGATCATTGAAGGGTTGAAGGAGGCGCTCCGTATAACCGAGGGAACGTATAAAAAGCTTTCCGAAAAATTCAAAGACGATCGCGAAAAGCGCATAGAGCTTGCGAACGACTGGCTAAATTATTTGGAAGCGCTGGACAACATCAAACAATCCCGGATCGATTACCGCATGAGCAGCAGCGAGATAGAGGGGGAAAGCGAAAGAATTAAGCTCGAGGTAGAGAATAAATTCAAGAACCTGCTTGAAGCGCCCTAGCTCGCTCGCCTTCGTTCTGGATTTTCGCAAGCACGAGATGCGTTCCGGACAGTTTTGCTTCAAGCAGTTTTGTCCGTTTGGCGTTCTTCATCGTCCAGCACCCTGGCTCGGGATTAAGCGCGCGGATTTTCCGTATGATTATTTCGGCTTGCTCCGCGTCGCCCGCGAGCGCTTTATCGAGATTTGCTCCGTCCACAAAGCCATCCTGCGTTGTGAATTTTTTAGTGTAGGTCGCTTGCGCCTCGTCCTGCGCATGCGGTTTCAATTTTCCCGCCATAAGGCCTGGCAGCGTTTCGAGAAGAAGTTCCGCGGAGCGCTGCGCCAATCGCTCCTCAAGTTCCGGATAGTTTATTTCCAAACTATCTATAGGTATCTTTGCACTTGCAAGAACCGACCCGCGGTCCATCTTCTCGTCCATTTGGTAAATCGTGACGCCGGTTTCGCGCTCGCCGTTCAAAATGGCCGACTGGATGGGGGTGGCGCCGCGGTATTTGGGCAGGAGCGAGGGATGGACGCCGATCGTGCCAAGACGGGGAAGGTCAAGCACGGATTTTGGAATGATCTTCGCGTAAGCCGCGACCACAAAACAATCTGCGCCCAACGCCGTGAGTTCCCTGATAGAATATTCATCCAGGTTTTCGGGCTGGAAAATTTTTATGCGGGGAGCTTCCGCGCCGCGCGAGAGCACAAGCCGCTTTGTCAGCGGGGGAGTGACGATCTTTTTCCGTCCGGTCGGCCGGTCAGGATTGCATACGAGGGCCGCGGGCGGCATGTCCGCGCGGAGGAGGCGCTCAAGAATGATTTCCGCAAAGCGCGGCGTTCCGAAGAAAATGTATTTCATCGGATGCCGGAGGCGTTAACCATTGGCGCCTTTTTTCTCCACATGCGCATGGCGGAGCTTCTTTGTCCGGTCAACGAAAAGTTTTCCGTTCAGATGGTCCACCTCGTGCTGGAACACTCGCGCGAGGAGCCCCCACGCTTTCACTTTTGTGGGCTTCCCGTTCTTATCAAAACCGCTCACCACGATCCTCGCTGGGCGCGTGACGTCGCCCCAGACGCCGGGCACGCTCAAACATCCTTCCTCGTATGGCACGGTTTCCTCGCTTGCCTTTTCAATCTTCGGATTGAACACGGCGTAAAATTTCATTCCGCCCTGCGCATCCGGAACTTCGGCGACGAACATCCGGTAGGGCAGGCCGATCTGGTTCGCGGAAAGACCGATGCCGTTCGCCGCTTTCATGACGCGCCGCATTGCGGCGACGAGTTCGTTCACTTCTTTCCTCGTAAATTTCTTGAAATCAAAATCAACCGCTTTTTTGCGCAGGAATTTTTCATTGCTTTTACTGCCTATTGCAACGATTTCATCTGCCATGGCGGGAATTTCCCTTAAGGAGCGCCATGAAGTACGCTCCCCGGTTTTTCACGTTTCTTTTTTCCGCGACTTCTTTCGCAAGCGTGAGGAGGCGTTCGCCGTCCCTTTCTTTCGCGAGCTTGATGTAGAGCGATTTGTGCCCCTCGTCTTTCAAGGTTTGCGCGATCAAAAGCCCCAGAAGCTGGTGCTTCCGATACACGTGCGACGTGGCAGCTCTCCGCGTTAATTCCTTTATATATGACGATTGCGATTTGGAACCCATTTCATTCCATTTTAATGTATCCTGTAATTATGCGCCACCGGCTTTTCATTGCCGTAAATATCACCGACGCTGCGCGGCGAGAGGTAAGAAAACTATCCGAAGAGGCGGAGAAGAAATTCGCGCCCGACCTTCTTCGCCAGATCCGGCTTGTACCGTCTGCGAACTGGCATCTCACCATGTCATTTTTGGGCTACGAGGACGACGCCGAATTCCCCAAAATCATGCGCGCCGCGGGAGCCGCCGCAAAGCGATTTCCGGCACAGGAAATTATCTTTGATACCGTAACGTACGGCCCGCCGCGCGGGAGCGCAAAGAGGATGTTGTGGCTCGGCGCGGCAGAGGAGAGCTCACAAAAACTTTCCACCATAAAGGAGTTTCTTGAAGACCGGTTGGTCGCGGAACAGGTGCCGTTTATGAGGGAAACGAGACCGTTCGGCGGCCACATCACTCTCGCGCGATTTAACGGCGAGATGCGTGGCGCAACGCTCCCGCCCCTAGGGCGTTCACCCCGCATTTGCGTTCCCGTGGAAAGCTTGGACCTTATGGAATCCACGCTTCGCCGCGAGGGCGCCGAATATGCCATCCTCCAGAAATTTCCGTTTTCAAAAATGTGATATAATCCAGGGTACTATGCGTGTCATCGGTAAAAAAGCATTGGAAATAGGGATTACCGTCATCGTAGGCCTTGCGCTCCTTGGGAGCGGTTTTTTCCTCGGCTGGAGTGCGGAGAAAAGAATTCCGCAGCCGGCCGTCGTCACGACCGGCGCGAGCGATCTCACGCCGCCGTCATCCACGGGCATGAGCGCTGCCGACTTCAGCTTGTTCTGGCAGGCGTGGCAGACCATCAATGATAATTATCTTCGGAACGGGAGCACAACCAACGAGGACAAACTGTACGGCGCGGTGAACGGTCTCGTGAATTCGCTGAACGATCCATATTCGGAATTTTTCACGCCGCAAAGCAACCAGCAGTTCCAGGAGAACATCACGGGCGACTTTGGGGGCATCGGCGCGCAGCTCGGCACGGACACAGACGGCCACATCGTGGTGGTGGCGCCGCTCAAGGGCACGCCGGCGGAGAAGGCGGGGCTGAAACCGAAGGATTGGATCGTCGCAGTTGACGCGACGTCCACGAGCGGCATGACGGTGGATGATGCCGTGAACTTGATCCGCGGGCCGGAAGGAACCACCGTCACCTTAAGCATATTGCGGGCGGACTGGAGCGCGCCGAAAGATTTCAAGATAACGCGGACGAACATTCAGGTTCCGAACGTGGAATTTGAAATGAAAGGCAATATCGCTCACGTCACGTTGAGCGAGTTCACCGAGGACGCCGACTTCCTTTTTTACCAAGCGCTTGTTGAAGCGCTCGCCAAGAACGCAAAGGGGATCGTACTTGATCTCCGCGACGATCCTGGCGGGTATCTTGAGGTCGCGGTTGACATCGCGGGATATTTCCTGAAGCCCGGTTCGCTCGTGGTGAAAGAAGTGGGCCGCGCGGTGCCGGAGCAGGATTACACGGCGCAGGGCGACGGCACGCTCTCAAATTTCCCGATCGCCGTGCTTATCAATGACGGTTCGGCGTCCGCGGCGGAGATCCTTGCAGGCGCGCTTCACGACGACCGGCATGTGCCGCTCGTGGGAGAAACGAGCTTCGGGAAGGGAACCGTACAGGAACTTGAGCCGCTCCCCGACGGTTCCGCGATCAAGCTCACGGTGGCCCATTGGGTGCTGCCTTCGGGAAAGATCATTGACCACGAGGGCATCGCGCCGGATTACGCCGTAGCGCGTTCCGACGACGATATCGCGAACGGCCGCGATCCCCAGCTTGATAAAGCCGTGCAGATACTCCAGGCAGAGACCGCAAATCAAAATCCCCAATGAAGGTTATTCTTTTGGAAGATATTCGTAACGTTGGCAAGAAGTATGAAGTGAAAGAAGTGAGCGGCGGCTACGCCAGGAATTTTCTTTTCGTGAACAAGCTTGCGGAGCCCGCCACGCCCGCCGCGCTCAAAAAACTTGAGGCGCAAAAGGCGGAGCATGAGAAAGATGACCGCGAACTCCGCGCGCATCGTGCGGAAATCGCGCGGAAGATCGCGGATACGAAATTGGAATTTGAACTTGCCGCCGACAAATCCGGCGCCATCTTCGGCTCTGTCAACAAAGAGTCCATCCTCAAGGCGCTCCGCGAACACGGGCTGATCGGGAAGGAGCGCGTGGACATTAATCTCGCGCACCCTCTCAAAGAAGCAGGGGAATATGCGATCACGATTGATTTCAAAAAAGGCATCACGGCGGACATGACAATAGTGGTAAAAAAGGCCGCGCGCTAAGCGGGCTTTGCGCTGCGGCACGTTACCGAGCGTTACGGTACGTTACTGCACCGCGACGAATGTCGCTTTTTTCCGCGAGCCGTCAAAGTTCGTTTTCGTCTTTGTAAAGAATTTCACGATGCCGTTCTTTACGGCATAGAGCGTGTCGTCCCCCGCGCGAAGGACGTTCGCGCCTGGCACGTACTTTGTGCCGCGCTGACGGACAATAATCTGCCCGACTGCTGCTTTTTGGCCGTTCGCGATCTTCACGCCGAGCCGCTTCGCGACGGAATCGCGGCCCAATTTGGTTGAACCGAGGGCTTTTGTATGCGCCATAGTGGTTTTTATTTTATGTTAGAATGAAGGCGAAGTCAAATCATGACGTCAACAAACAAGCTGGTCTTGGACATAGAAACGATAGGGGAGGAGTTTGAAAAACTTGACCGCGCGACGCAGGAAAATCTGACCCGTTGGATCAAAAAGGACTCCGAAAACGAGGAAGAGTACAAACGCGCGCTCACGGAGCTGAAGAATGGCCTCGGATTTTCGCCCCTGACGGGAGAGATTGTCGCCGTCGGCCTTTTGGATTATCACAAGAACGAAGGCGGGGTGTATTATCAGGCGCCGGGCGAGCGCAACGAGGAGATAAAAGAGGGCGGCGTCTCGTTCAAGCAGATGGAGGAGGAGGAAATGCTCCGGAAATTCTGGGAACTCGCCACGCGCTATCAAGTGTTCATTACGTTCAACGGTCGCGCGTTTGACATACCGTTTTTGATGATCCGTTCCGCGATCAAGGGGGTGAAACCGACGAAGGATCTCATGCGCGGGCGATATCTCTACCAAAACAATCCCGAGGCGTTGCATATTGACCTTGCAGAACAGCTTTCATTCTATGGCGCGACGCGGCGAAAGGGGAGTTTGCATTTGTGGTCGCGCGCGTTCGGCATTCCGAGTCCGAAGTCCGGAGGCGTGACGGGCGACGACGTAGGGCCGCTTTTCAAAAAGAAAAAGTTTTTGGAAATCGCGCGGTACAATGTGGGGGATCTCCGCGCGACCCGCGAGCTCTACGCAAAGTGGGAACAGTATTTGAGTTTTTAGAATGTTTTAATGGGCGGCGTGGTATCATTGCCCCGTGCAAAAATTGAAACGCTGGCTTGGGCTTCGCAAAAAGGAAGCCGTGTTCGGCGCGATCATTTTTCTCGCGTCTTCTTTGAGTTTCGGGCTTGGGTATCTCGCGAACCGGGAGTTCAATCATGCGTCTATCGTCATTGAAGCATGCGCCCATCCCGCGTCTTCCAGCACATCCTCAAAATAAAGGAAAACCCGCGTTATGCGGGTTTCCTTTGCTGATGCTGCTGTTGCGAGGGTTGCGGTTGTTGCGGGGGTTGGGGTGGTTTTCCGGTGGATACGCCGAGGGGTGTCGCTATGGCACTGGTTGCGATTGGCGCCGACGGTGATCCCACTGGCTTTGCGATGCTCGTAAGCGTGATGGCGGGTGCGGGGAGAGGCATGCTTTTCTCTTTCGTTTCTTCCTCTTCGTTTTCACCACTTGGCCAAAAAAGCCACGCAAGCACTGCGACGACCACAAGTGCGATTACGCCGATGAGCGGCCAGTTTAAGTTCCAAAGCGACCAGGTCGTTCCCACCTGTGCGGTCTGCGGTGCCGCGCTTTCGGGATTCGTAGCCCCCGACGTTTGCGGCATCACTTGGGTGGACGTTTCCGGTGCGGGAACGGATGCTTGTACCTGTACTTGCGGAACAGGCGCGGCGGCTACGGCGGATGGTGACGAAACCGCGAGTGGAGCGGCGCTCGGATTCCCCGCGAGCGTTGCCCCAATCATTGCGAGCGTGGTGCCCACATCCTTCAACGTGGAGATGATGGCCCCTTCATGGCCTGCGATGATTTGTGGATTGCTCGCCAGGCTTGATTGAAGGCCCGTGAGCGCCGTAGAGAGCACGGAAAGCACATTCACAAGCGATGCAGCGTCTTCCGGCGTAAGCGACGATCCGAGGACGGCAGGCACCGGAGTTGGTGCGCCCGTCTGCGCGGCGGCCTGGGCCTGGAGCTCAAGCAATTCCGCCTTCATCGTAGTAAGCGATTGTTGCAGTACGGCCGCCTGCGTTGGTGTGAGCGTATCATCGGCATGTGCGGCAACCGGACGCAATATTCCTCCAAAGCTCGCGATTGCAACCACGAAAAACAAAGTAATAAATAATTTTTTCATGAGATTTATGCAATTTGACGGCCTTTGAAAACAAAACAGATTCGGCTATCAAGGAGCGTATGGAGAATGTCTCAAACGGCTACCGACATTATACAACCTTTCTAAAAATATAGAAAGCGCCTATAATAAGTCGTCATGGAGCTGAGAAATATAGCTATCATCGCCCATGTGGACCATGGGAAAACGACGCTCGTTGACGCGCTCTTGAAGCAGTCGGCGAACTTTAAGTTGAAGAGCGGCGCGGAAACGACGCTCATCATGGATACGAACGAACTTGAACGCGAGCGGGGGATCACCATCTTTTCCAAGAATGCCGCGGTGATGTACAAGGGCGTAAAGATCAATATCGTGGATACGCCGGGCCACGCGGACTTCGGCGGCGAGGTGGAGCGCATCATGCGGATGGTGGACGGCGTACTGCTCCTTGTGGACGCAAAAGAAGGACCAATGCCGCAGACGAAGTTTGTTTTGAGGAAGGCGATACAGGCGGGACACAAAGTGATTGTCGTTATCAATAAGATTGACAAGCCGGATGCGCGGCCGGAGTGGGCGCTCAATGCCGCCTACGACCTCTTTTTTGAACTGGATGCGACGGAAGAGCAGATCGAATTTCCGGTTATCTACGCAGCCGCGCGTGAAGGAAAAGCGGGTTTTACGAAAGATCTTGCCGCGATGAAAAATATTAAGCCGGTATTTGAGACGATCGTGAAATATATTCCCGCACCAAAAAAGAGCGGGATAGATGTTTTGCAGATGCTCACCGTGAACCTCGCGCACGACAATTATAAAGGCAAGATCGCCGTCGGGCGGCTTTATTCCGGTACGCTCAAAAAGGGAACGACCATCGCGCACGTGACGCGCTCGGGCGAGGTCAAAAAAGAAACGCTCACATCAGTCATGGTCTTTGACGGATTGAACCGTGTGGATGTGGACAAAGCTGAGGCGGGGGACGTCGTGGCGATCGCGGGGATTCCCGACATCACGATCGGCGAGACGATCACTGACCCCGATAATCCGATGCCCCTGCCCACGATTGCAATTGACGAGCCGACGATCAAAATGACCTTTGGCGTGAACACGTCGCCCTTCCGCGGCAAGGAAGGGAAATATACGACCTCGCGCAACCTCAAAGAGCGCTTGGAGAAAGAACTGGAAACCGATGTGGCGCTCAAAGTGAAGCCGCTCACGGCCGACGCCCGGAGCGGCGTCGGCCAATGGGAAGTCGCCGGGCGTGGCGAGCTCCACCTCGCGATCCTCATTGAAAAGATGCGGCGCGAAGGGTTTGAGTTGGAGGTTTCCAAGCCGCAGGTGATCTTCAAAGAGAAAGGCGGCAAAAAATTGGAGCCGATGGAACTTGTCTCCATTGAAGTGCCCGAACAATATTCCGGCATCGTGATTGAAATGATGGGCAAGCGCCTCGGCACGATGAAGAACATGCGCATGGACGATAAAAAGAATTCGTTTATGGATTTTGAGATCCCCACGCGGGGTCTCATCGGTATCCGCAACAAGTTCCTCACCGCGACAAAGGGCACCGGCATTATGAACAGCATTTTCTTGGGCTACAAACCTTATAAGGGTGACATCACGTCCATCCCGCACGGTTCCATCGTTGCCACCCAAGCAGGTCAGTCAAACAATTACGGGCTCGTCACGGCACAGGGGAGGGGAACGCTTTTTATCGGCCCCGGCGTCGCGGTCTACGAAGGTATGGTGGTGGGGGAGAACGCAAAAGACGGCGACGTACACGTCCATGTGGCGCGCGAGAAGCAACTCACGAACTTCCGCGCAAAGAACGAGGGACTCGCCACGCAGCTTGAAGTCCCTCTCACGCTATCGTTGGAGGATGCGCTGGACTACATCGGCGACGACGAACTCGTGGAAGTGACGCCGGCGAGCATCCGCATCCGGAAACAATATCTCACGGAAAACGAACGGAAAAAAGCAGAGAGGGGCGGATAGTCTCCCGACATCGCGCCCGGGTGGCACGCCGAAACTTCTCGGCGGCCGTATCGTTTCGTTAGTCCGGAGTCATCAAAATGTTCAAGGAAATCACGAAACGATCGTCGCCGATTTTTGCCTCAATATGTAGCGCGCATGGGGCTCACGGAAGGGATTGAGATCGTGCGTTCAAGCTCGGAGAGCGTTCGCAAGCAGGCTATTCCCAATGGCCCAAACATATCGCGCGGACCATGCTTGAGTACGAGCATTTCACGCGGGAGCCCGTCGGATAGGCGTGGCCTCCACGTCGTCGTTTTGGTTCTGAGGGGAAAGAAAAAGGCAGCCCGATGGAGAACAAACCATCGGGCTCAAAATCGTTAGCTCGTGTTAGCGGAGGAGCTTGCCCGGTATCTTGATAACGTGGGCAAATTTCGGCTCCGCCGCAATGTCTTTGATCAAAAACTCAGCCACATCGCCGTCAATCTGGCGCAGCTTCGTGAGTTCCACAATAAGCAGCTTCTCAGTGGTGTAAGCTTCGTCTTCTGAAGCCCCCACGAGATGCAGCCATTCATGTTGAAACCACAGCCAGATCACAGGCTTCACCTGCCTCCCTTTTCCGACTCTCTGGAGCGGGTAGATTACGCTCTCGAGTAGTCGTTGCTCGTTAGCGTAAATCGGCAAGACAGTCCCGAAAGTGAACATAATCGGCCTTTCGAGCTTCCTTGTCTCACCCTTATCAAGGAAAGTGAAGTCACGCTTAGCCTCTACTAGCACCACGCCATCGTAAGCCCATGCCTCCTGATTCTTTGCGATCAGTTCGCGCACGACGGCGTGCGACGGGCTTACATTTTTGGGAACGGGATCATAGGCAGCCGCCCCCTCAATTATCTCGGCGGTTTCCTTATGGCCCTTAAGCTGTTTGAGTTGAGAACGATCACAGCCAAAGGTTCCCCGCCGGCAGGTTTCGAACGGCCCCAGCACTTCCCCAATCGAGAGTCCACTCCCATACCGCTGAAAGCGTGGCCGCATCTGGGCGCGCAAAAAAGAAGAAATTCCAACAAGAATAATGATGACAACAACCCATATCCGCATAAGTCCTCCTCCGATAGATTCTGAGCTTCAGAATACCTGATTAAATTATAAAGTAAACACTTACAGAAGTGGTGGCCATCTGGTACGAAGTTGGAACCGCTTTGGCAACGCAAAAGGGGACCATTGCTGGTCCCCTTGGCTGATTTCCGATGAAACGTCTTAGCGAACCTTAAATCCAAGTCGATGGAGAAGGCGCGGCAGCCGATTCTGCGCCTCGAGAACCTTCTTGGGAATGTCGTCCCTGAATTGGCCCTGTGAAGCCCAGAGGGCAATCTGGACGTTGGGGTAGAGCCTGATCCATATGCGTCGCACAAGAGCGCACTTCTCCTCGATGACTTTCGTTGGACTTATGAAACTCTCTGGAAGCTTCGCGCAGAGTGTTTCGTCCGTAAGGGTGAATTCCCTGCGGCTGCTCATTGTCCCGATGTGCTCGTCGAAGTACATACAGCCGAATTCGAGTCGGTTCTCGCGCTCGCAGAACCGACGAGCGTCGCTGGGAGGAAGGGGAAGGAGTCCGTCCAAAAGTTCTTGGAGGTCCTCGGCCGATCGTGTTCCAGACTTCGGGGCGATGTAAATGTTGACTTCTTGGCAACCCCCCTCTTCAACGGGATCCCAATAAGGTTCGAAGATGTCGACAACCACGATCTTTCGGTCGTCGAACAGAGTTTCTTTGATGTCCAGGTATATGCTCATATACGACCTCCTAATGTCGTAATCGAAATCGATTTGTAATCAAACTGAGATTCGCTCAGCTGAATACATTATAGCATTACTTACAGAGAGCGTCAAGTGCTGGCAGTCTTGGATTCGAACTGTTTATAAATATCCCACTTTCTTCAGCCAGAAATCGTTCTCCCATTCCCAAAGTTTTTTCGCGCCCAGGAATGCTTCAAAGTCGTTCTGCCAGTAGGGGAATTCCTTGAGTTCTATCTCGCCCATGAGTGGGCCCCAATCGTGGTCGCAGTTCCGCTGGGCCGCCGCGCGGCCGTTGCCGTTCTTCCAATCAACGCGCACTTTTTCTCGGCCGCCCTTCACGCGCCGCACGGCGCCGCACCGCTCACACTTCTGGATCTGATCAATACGCAGGATCCACCGCGTCTGCAGATTTCTGAATTGCGATTTCAGGGCATCCATGTACGCGGAGGTCTGCAGGCAATAGTCCCTATAGATTGCCTGCGAGGTCTTGATGTCCAGGACGCCAAGCCGACCGCCGATCAAGGCGATCGCATCCACCGTGCCCGCGTAGCGGTGGTCGTAGTTTACGATGCGGCGTTCCACAAGCTCGGGCGACACCTCTATGTTGTTGGTGGCGAAGAATTCCTGGAACGACTTCACCGCCGGCGCGATCTCGGCCGGGATCTCCGGATTTTTCCCAAGAAGTAATCCTTCCACCGCCTCGTGGATCATCGTGCCTTCCTTTGCCGACTGCTCCGTGATATCCTGCGCGGCTTTGTAGCTCGCCGCCTCGCCGTAATACCGGTAAAGCGCGGGCTTGGACTTAATCGTCACAATTTTCGTCACGCGCGGGTACCAAACGCCGTCAATCGTGTAGCCCGACTTCTCCTTGAAATCGTTAACGTCCTTATAGTCGCCGAACATGGTGAAATCATAACAAGAAACGTTGTAAAAAGCAGTAGCTTGACGAAGTTCTCATAGGCGTGCTAGAGGCCCCTCGTCCGTTGGAGACACATGCACGCGGACGAGGGGCGATTAATTTTTTAGAAACTGGTTTTCACCAAAGAGTCAGTGAGACTCACGATGTCGCCGGCGCCCATCATGATGATGACGTATCGCGAGAGGGGAGTGGCGAGCGTGCGGATGGCATTTTTGAGATTGCGCGGGTTCGCAAGATAGAAAAATGGTTTCTGAGACTCGCGTTTTTGGATCGCGCGGGCGAGCGCTGCCGAATCAAAACGGCTGGACCGTTGATCGCGGCCAGTTACCTTATAAATAGGGAGAAGAATGGCTTTGTCCGCGCCGGCAAAGCAGGTTGTGAATTCCTTAAAGAGCGCGGCCAAGCGCTTTGCCTGATGGGGTTGGAAAATACAGAGGATCTTCTTTTGCGGATATTTTTCATGGAATGCTTGGAGGGTCGCCTTAATCTCCGTCGGGTGGTGCGCATAATCGTCGTAGACGGGCGCGCCGCGCCGGGCGCCTTTGCCGCCGGCGTCGTTGAATTGGCCGCGATATTCCATTCGCCGCCATGCGCCGCGGTACGCGCCGATCGCGGCGAGGACTTTCTTTTCTGAGACACCCAGCACTTTCCCAAGTTTATAAACAGCAACCGCATTTGAAACGTTGTGCACGCCGGGAATCTGGATAGCGTGTTTTATTTTTGGAACCTCCGAATCGAGGAGTGAATACCAAATGACATGTATATTTTTTCTACGGGCGATTGCCGCAACCGACATGCGTAGCGAAAAAAGATTTTTGTCGTCACGATTCAAAATGAACGTTCCGCCCACCCGAGCGCTTTCAAGGAATTGTAAAAATGCCTTTTTCAGATTGGAAAATGTTTTATAAAAATCAAGGTGTTCGCGGTCTATGTTCGTCACGATGGCGATCATAGGGGAGTAGTGCGTAAATGCCGCGCCAAAATCGTCGGCTTCAAGCACCAAGTACTCGCCGCGCCCCACGCGAATGTTTTTGCCCCCGAGTTCTTTTAGGTTCGTGCCAACCAAAATGGTGGGGTCAAGGCCGCCCTTCACGAGCGCGAGTCCCGCAAGCGAGGTCGTCGTGCTCTTGCCGTGCGAGCCGGTGATCGCGATTGTTACGTATTTTTTCGTGATCTCGCCCAGCACTTCGGCATAGGGGAGCACGAGGAGTCCCAAAGCCCTGGCCGCCGCGATTTCAGGATTATCTTTGGAAATGGCTCTATTATAGACCACCAAGTCCGTGTTGGCCGGCAAATAGCCCTTTTTATGCCCAATTTTGACATTTACGCCGTCTTTTATGAGGGAATCGGTAATCTGGCTTCTTGCCGCATCCGACCCCGAAACAGCCCATTTTTCAGAAATGAAATAGCGGGCCAAGGCACTCATTCCAATGCCGCCGATGCCTATAAAATGAACTTTATTTTGCGACAGATGCGCCATCTTTTTTTATTTACCCCTACTTGTAGGTAGTCCCCAAATATGACAGGGGATCAAGGTCATGGCCGGTCGGATCCGGACCGCAGCCGTTGCGCGGGGTCATGGAAAATCCATTCTCGTCAAAAATGGAGAAGTGAAGATGAGTGCCGGTTTCAAAGCCAGTTGCGCCCACAGAGCCGATCAGAGTGCCTTTTTTGACCACGCTACCGGGCGAGACGGAGATCGTACCGAGGTGCGCGAACCAGAGTATAAGGTGGTTCACCGCGTCGTCTACGGCCACATATTTTCCAAAGCCGCGCTGCGGACAGTAATCGTCCTGGTTGCCGGTCGCGAGCACCGTTCCTCCGCCAGGGGAGTAGATCGGCGCACCGTAGGCGGCTGCGATATCAATGCCATCGTGCCATCCGTTCGGATACTCGTACGAAAACGACGTATGACCGTATCCCTGCGTAATATAACTTCTGCCACTACCGTTCTTGTCAAACAAACCGAAATCGATGGAGGTAAGCTGGTTTGCGCTGCTACCGGATTGATACGCGCGCACCAACCCGCCCGAGGCAAAAAAATTTCCTATCGCGACGATGACCGTGAGCGCACAAAATATTGCGAGCGCCCCAACAATGATTTTCCCCGTCATGGCTTCTTTATCTTATAGTAACGCCGGCCCGGCAGGGAAGGATACCTGCGCCAGATGCTACATGTCGCACAATATACCTTTCCAGACGGATAAACCGCTCAAGCTAATTTATCTCCTGCATTTAACCATTTCCAATCAGCTTTTCTCTTACTCTTGATGGGCTTCATCTCCTCGTGAATTTCACACAACCGGCGTCGATCGGTTTCATTCATATTAATTTTTGAAAATCCTATCTGTTGCTTTGTCCTCAAAATGTTGATTTGTTGATTTTTGTACAGAATCATTAATGCCTCTTTCCACAATAAAAAATCCTTCCGCTTTTGGGCACGCAAGGGATATTTTTCAAAAAATATAATCCCCCGGCAACATTTCCATGCTGCCACTATACAAAAAAGATATTAAAAAGTCCTAAAGTTTTGATTAAAACAACTCCTACCGAAGGAACCCCAAAAGCCACCTGACTATGCTCTCTGCGATGCCGAGTACCCAAAGAAGAATATTCAAAATGAAGACAAGGAATCCGGAGATGCGGAATCCGGCGACACCGTAAAACCAGTCATCAAATTGCTGAAAAACGTTTTGAGCGCTCGTCGTGAGGAATTGCGTTTGTGGAGCGGATAGATTGAGCTGCGGTATTGCTCCTTTCCCCACTGAGCCGATGCTGTTCAAGAAATTCTGGATTGGCGAGAGTAAGCTGCCAAAGTTCAAGCCCGATTGGCTTTGTGGAGTTCCTTGAAGCGAATACGCTCCCACGGTTTGTGCGGTTTCTAAGGAAGTCATCGTGGCAACACAAACGGCGATAACCGCCATTATCACAAGCGCACGCGCTCTTCGCCGCCACAACATGGTTTCATTATACCATATTTAGAACAAATATCCAATAGGGTTCAGATCGCCGCCGTAGGGCATCGGCCCGCAAACCTTTGATGGTCCCATGTAGAACGTCGCTTGAGCATAGACCGTGAAGTGCAGGTGCGGGCCGGTTGCATAACCCGTCTGGCCGGAATAGCCGATTATCTGTCCCCTCTTTACCGTGTCGCCCTTTGCGGCGATGATCCGCGAGAGGTGGCCGTAGAGTGTCGTGAGGTTGTTCGTGTGGTTGATAACCACAAATTTTCCGTATGCCCCTTTGTAGCAGTAAGTATCCTGGTTGCCGGTGGCGGCCACAACGCCATCCTCGGCCGCGAGGACCGGCGTTCCGATGGATGCGGCAAGGTCAATGCCGTTGTGCCAGTGCCCCGCGTAGCCGTTTTTGGCGAATGCGGTCGCGCCGTATCCTTGCGTGATGTCCGATTCGTCGTCGCCCTGGATCGGCACGAGGAGCACCCCTGGCGCGAGCGCGGGCAGCGTGGAGGGGTCAATCTTTGTGCGCAGCACCGCGGCGATCGCCTCCATGTCGCTTGCGATCGCCGCCTGTTCTTTTTGAAGCGCCGTCACTTGCTCCTGGAACACGCTCTCCTGATTCTTGGTTGATTTCAAGAGGGTTTGCTTTTGCGTTTGTTGGTCCTGGACGATCACTTTCTTGTTCTGGAGGTCTTCTTGGTGCGCCGTGACCTGGTCGGATTTCGCCGTACTGTCCCCAATCTTCGCAGCATATTCCGTGTTGAGTTCCTTGAGCGCATCAATGTCGGTCGCGAGCTCCGCACGGAGATTCAAAAGCGAATTCGCTTCCAGGACGCCGTCCGCAAGCGTCCCGCTTTTGAGAAATAGCGCGAGAAGGTTTCCATTCTCGGAATCATTTCGCTCAACTTCTTGCAAGATGCTCGCGATAGCGTTTTGTTTCGTCGTCACGGATGCCTGAATGTCCTTCATGTCGCTTTGGAGCTGGTCAATTTCCAAGGTGAGTTGTTGTGAGGTCAGCGCGTCGGCCTGGATGCCCAAATTCAGCGAATTAACGTTGCCGTTGATCAGGTTGAGCTGCTGCTGGAGCGTCACGCGCTGCGATTGTATCTGTTTCAGGCTCGCGGTGGTGGACGCAAGCTGGGCGTTCACGTCGTTCAATTGTTGCTGCTTTTGCTGGATCTGCGTCTGCAGGGTGGTCGCCGTCATCGGCGTAGTCGTGGAGGTTGGGGAAACGCTCTGGGCACGGGCTGTGATTGCTACGATTGCACATCCCGTGACGACCGCCGCGACGATTTGCGCGTAAAAATAAAAAAACGTTTTCATATTAAGAAGCAAGTTTCTTGCGTGCGAGGGCGATCCGGCGAAGCGATTCTTGCTTTCCCAACACCTCCATGATTTCCAAGGGATCAGGCGAGGCTCTCTGTCCGGAAACTGCCACGCGGAGAGGCCACAGCACCGCTCCCCTCTTCTCATCAATCGTCGTAATGGTGTTCGTGACGGCCGCCGATAACGTTTCGCGGTTGAATTCCTGCGCATTGATCTTTAAAAGCGCGTCGTCCATCGCCGCGAGTGCGGCATCTGTTTCCCTGACGGAGCTTTCTTTCCAGATCAAGAGTTCCTTTTCGTACTCCGGCAGGACAAGGAAAAAGCGGCCGAGCGTTACGAAGTCGCGGAGCGTGCTCGCGCGGTTGCGCTCCACATCAATGATTTTCATAAGGACATCTTCCTCGGGTTCGGAAAGGTCCTCGGATGCAAATGGCTTCAATGCACGTATCTCGGCCGCGATCTTTTTATTGCTCATTTTCTTCAGGTGTTCGCGGTTCAGCCATTCCAGCTTTTCCGGATTGAACGCGGCGCCGGCTTGCTGCACCCGCGCGAGGTCAAACTCCTTTATCAATTCCTTTCTTGAAAGCACTTCGCGGTTGTCTTTGGGATGCCAGCCGAGAAGGGCTAAAAAGTTGAAGAGTGCGTCCGGCAGGTACCCCTTCTCTCGATATTGCAAAAGCGCAGTGTCGGCGAAACGCTTTGACATCTTGCTGCGATCGGGATTCAGGATAAGCGGAATATGGGCATAGACGGGCTCCGCGAATCCGAGCGCGCGCTGCATGAGAATCTGCTTCGGGGTGTTTGACAGATGATCCTCCCCGCGGATCACATGACTGATCTTCATAAGTTCGTCGTCCACCACGACCGCGAAATTATAGAGCGGATTCAGAAGATCCTTCGCGATCACGATGTCGCCGAAGAGCGAGGTATCAAATGCAACTTTTCCGCGGATAAGATCATTAAATTCCACGTTCGTTTCGGGAATTCTGAAACGGATCACCTCCGGGCTTTTTCCGGGCGGCGGCGCCTTCAGATTTCTGCACCGCCCGTTGTATTTCGGCGGGAGTCCCTGCGCGAGCATCGCTTCGCGTTGCGCATCAAGCTCTTCTTTGGTGCAATAGCAGTAGTATGCTTCATCCTTGCCCAAAAGTTCCTGCAGATACTTTTTATAGATCGCGGTCCGCTCGCTTTGCCGGTAGGGACCGTACGGTCCTTTTTCGTCCGCCACCGGCAGCCGACCGCCGTCCGCAAGCGGTCCCTCATCCCAATCCAAGCCGAGCCACGCAAGGCCTTCCAGGATCTCGTCTTCGTATTTTTTCTCCGAGCGCTCCTTGTCCGTGTCTTCCACGCGCATCACGAACACTCCCCCGTGCCTGCGGGCGAAAAGCCAATTGAAAAGCGCCGTCCGCGCGGTCCCAATATGCAAAGGCCCCGTGGGGCTTGGCGCCATCCTCACGCGGACCGGCATGTCCTTTTCCTCCTTTGTTCCCGCCATGTCTCCCCTATTTTACCGCAAATTCTGGAGGACGACCACGATGCCTTTTCGGAACCCGCTCCAGCTCGGGCGCTCTCCTCGCTCGCTTACGAAAATTTGACACCCTCCGCGGCGAGCACGGGGGTCCCGTCAAATTTTCTGCTCACTCGGAGAACGCTAATTCCTCGCCTCCGCTCGGTTCCTCAAAGGCATCGTGGTCATCTTAAACGATCTCTGCTTGGTAGCACTGCTCGCAATAGACGATCTCAGGGCGGTCAGGAGCGTAGGAGGTTTCAAATTCGTTGGGGCACTTGCCTTTGTGAGTATGATTCTGTTTGTCGCACATGCAGGAACGATGCCACAGTTTGAGCGGATTCCTCTGTCTGATCCGGGCGTAATGGCGGCAGTTCGGACAAAGGGCGGGGACCGCAACGTCGAGCCGTTTGTACAGCTCAAGTTCCTCCCACGTCATGCGAAAAGCCTCCGTGCATTGCTCGTGGCATTGGCCCCCGTGAGCACACGCAAAAATTTCATTCAACAAGGAATTGTTCAGCTCCTTCACTCCGGCAGCTCTTTTGGTTGCGACGTAGTTCTTCTCTTCCGGCTCCCGCCAATCAAAGCCGAGCTTGGCGGCCCCACTTTTATCAAGCGTGAAATATTCCTGTGCCACAGTCTCGTTATAGGCGAACGGAGAATGCTCTATCGGGAAGAACTCACCGTATTTATACTCACGCCCCACTCTGTCCCGAAATGAGACCTGCCCCATTTGTTTTTTGATCTTTCCGAGGAGAGCTTCGTATTCCTCTTTGGCGTACTGCTTGTTGAAGATGCAACAGTGCTTGTCCCGCAGCGCGATGCAACCAAACAGGTCGCTTGAGCCATGGCACATCTCGCAATATTCGAGGTGATGGTTGTCGTAGGAAATACTGGAAAACTTTGAGTAGCTCAGGCGGTTTCCCGCATGGCATTCGTACTGCCGCTCGCAGTTGAACGCGGGCTCGTAGGCGTCGTAGCAGTCCTTCAGATTCGCTGCATCCGCACTGTAAGCGCTGTTCTCTGATTCGTATACATGAAAGCCGTGCTTCACGTTCCTGCACTCGAACAGATAGTCACCGGTGGAGTCCACGATTTTGTTGAAGGTAGCGTACTTGCGGATGCTTTTCGCCAGCACTTCGCTCTCGAACTGTTTCTTCAGACGCTCGAGGGATTGGGAATCTTTGGTTTTGATGCCAGTAATCCTTTTCTCATACTCCTCCCTTGAAAGCTGCTGGCCCATAAAGACGCAGTTCTGGTTCCGCAAGTTGGCCGACATGAAGCAGTGCTGGCAGCCACGGCAGTCATAGAGAAAGGCGCAATCAATGCAGTCCGAGCAGAGGAATAGGAACTTGCTGCGCGAGCACTTGTCGCATTCGTTCAGTTCGTAGCAGAGCTCCGATTCAAATGCTCCGTAGCAATCCATCACGTCGCGACACTTGATGACCCATTTACTGTAGAGCACGTTTTCGCTGAAGCCCGTGTCAACACACAGATAGCAGTCCTTTGGATGGTCGGTATGGTTGGTATACGGACTGTTCACGGGATTCTTCTGGTACAGGGCGACTCGCGGGATTGCCAAACTTAGCTCATAAAACTGCTGGAAGAACGGTTTTGAAAAGTCGTACTCCTTGCCGTATTCAAAAGGGTCCCATTTATCGCTCCACCAACATGCGTTGCAGTACACCTTGAATTTGCTCCCTTTTGGGTACATGGAAATGATGTCTGCGTGGCAGAAGTCGCAGGAACGTTTGTAAAGGGTGCGCTCGTTGCGGCGGGCCATTTTGCGTTGTAGGCGGCAATCGGGACAAAACGTCGGCGGCGGGACATCTATTTCCTTGTAGAATGCGGAATCCTCCGGCTCAATTGTGAACTGGTTCTTGCAATTCTGACAAACGCGGATTTCTGGTCCCATAGATCTTATTCTACCTCATTCGCCCAGATGCGACATTCACAACGCGCACGTGTTCATTTTGGTTACAAGGCGAATGACGCTGAACCCGTTGTCAGATGGTTCGTGACCGTGTATTATGATGCTAGCGGTAAGTTAGTTGTCCCGCTATAGATGCCTGAAGGAGGTTACCGATGGGAGACGTTAATCTAGAAGTACCTGACTTTACAAAACTCATGGAGGGCATACCCCCGGATGACTATGTGGTAGTTTCTGATGATAGCACGAGCGTGCTCGCTCACGGACCTATCTTTGAAGAGGTCATCGAGAAAGCCCCCAAGGGTTTCGTTATCCGCAACACGAGGCTACCTCTGGTTCTCGCGTGAATGCGGGACGAGCAGGAAACTGGCGCGCAGGAGGTCAGCAATGATCGTTCTCCCTGCGCGCCTTTTCGTTTTGATAATGTCTGCTCTGGCAGCTGGAGGATGTGAGAACCTACCTAAAAAAGTCTACTTTGGGCAACTCTCCTCACAAGCCCTCATCTGGATTGTCGGTTTCTGCTTTTAGGGCATCAGCAATATATGATTTATACCTAGACAAAACCTCCCTGACTTTCTGATTATTATCTTGATCGTCTCCTTGAGATATTTTTATAAAATCAGGTAGCGTGGCCAACGCAACCATTTCTTCAACCGGTTTTCCATTAATCTCCTTAATTCCCGATTTTTGTAACTCTACCATCAATTGAACCAGGGCCTCTTCCGTGCCGCAGACGATTTTCTTCACTTTTTCTATAGGGATACCAATCTTAAACATCTGCTCATTACCGTAGTTCCAAGATTTCTTTTGCGTTTCAAACAATTCTTCGGGGCTTACCCTGCCTCTAAAAGTGGTCGGGTCGGCGCCGCCATGTCGGTCCTCATTGAAAGAATACCAATCAAGCCTATCAACAATGTCCGGTTCAAACACCAAAGACACAACGCCGGGATCAACCTTCGTCTTAGAGTTAGCTAATCCTTCCGGTGTCACAATACGAGTGAAAGCGAATTCGGCGGCCCCTGTCTGTAAATCAATGTCAGAAGACAAACCCTTTGTCGTTAATTTTCTTCGCAGGCGTTCCTTGGTGGACAACAGACCTCCTTCTTTAATCATCTGCGATACGTCTTTCGGCTCATAGGTATGATGATAAATTGCAAAAGGGGTAATCTTTTGATACTCTCGGTACTTTCCCGGCTCTACAAAGGTGGAGTACCCAGGAAAGATTTCTTTTTTGTCTAAGCGCTTTTCAATACTCTCTGGCGCTTTGCTCATATAATGCCATCCATAGAGTGCTCTTTTTTCTTCCTCTTCCTTTTCTCGTCGTTCGCTCATCGCCCTTTGTTCGTCGGTCATCATCTCTTCAGCTTTTGTGATTTCCTCCTGCGATGGTTCCATTGTATGTTGTGCTGTTATATCGCAAGCCGAAGCAATTCCTCCGCGATTTTTTCCGCTGCGTTGGGGAGGAAGAACTCACGTGCGGCGACACTCATCTTGGCGCGTAACTCCTGGTTGCCCAGAATCGCCTTCAGTTGCCCGAGAAAGATGCCTTCAAAGAGATTGGCTTCTTCTATCACGACCGCGCCGCCGCCCTTTGCGAATTCGTACGCGTTTATTTTCTGATGGTCGTTGGCCGCATCGGCAAGCGGGATAAGGATCATGGGGATACCGAACGAGGCGACCTCGGCAATGGTATTGCTGCCGGCGCGCGAGACCACGAGATCGGCGGCGGCAAGCGCGAGCGAAAGGTCTTTCTCAAAATACCCCACGGCCTTGTAGCGATTTTGGAACGATTCGTCAATGAGCGCGGCGCGGGAGAGCCGCGCAACCTCCGGCAAATTCGCCGCGCCGGTTTGGTGAAACACCTGGGTCTCCTTTATAAGCGCGGCGATGCCTTCAAGAATGAATTGATTGATCCGTTGTGAGCCCTGCGAACCGCCAAGAATGAGCGTAAGCGGACTCTGGGAATCAAAGCCAAGCGTTTCTTTTGTGGGTTCTTTCGCGGTTCTTCCTACGAGGAGTCCCTCCCGGATCGGCGTCCCCGTCACCTGCGTTTTCTGCGGATTGAAGTAAACGGCCGCGCTTGTGAAGCTCACGAACACTCTCCTCGCGAAACGCGCGGAAAAAAGATTGGTGAGACCCGGCTTCGCGTCGGATTCATGGATGGCGATGGGGATGCGATAAAACCAGCCGGCGACGACCACGGGCAAGGCACCTGTGCCGCCTTTTGAAAAAATGACGTCGGGCATAAGGAGGTACAGCTTGAAAAGCGCGTGGAGGAATCCGATAAAGAATTTGGGGATGTCAACGAAGTTCGCTAATGATGCATACCGTCGGACCTTGCCGGCCACGATCGGCGAAAGCGTGACACCGCAGTCGGCGAAGAGCGGTTCGTATCCGTCCCGCGGACCCACGCGGATCACCTCAAACGGCGCTCCGAGCTCGACGCACCGCTTTTTGAGCGCTTCAATCACCGCGATCGTGGGGTATACGTGTCCCCCGCTTCCCCCGCCCGCCACCACTACGCGAAAAGTTTCTTGCCTCATTGTCTTCGTATGTTACGTATATTTTGACACATTGAGCGCGATCCCGCTCATGGTGAGAAAAACCGCAAGTGCCGTGCCGCCGTAGCTTACGAATGGCAACGGAACCCCCGTGAGAGGAATGAGTCCGGAGGTCGCCGCCATATTCACGAATGCCTGGAGCGCGATCGCCGTTCCAAAGCCGATGAGGAGCAGTCGGCCGAAGCGATCGTTCGTCTTCTTCGCAAGCCAATAGAGGCGGGCGGCAAAGAGCGCAAAAAGCGCCACAAGCGCGCCCGCGCCCACGAAACCGAGTTCCTCCGCCACCACGGCAAAAATGGAATCGTCAATCGGCGTTGGAAGATAGCTTGTTTTAGTTGCTGACTGCCCATAGCCCGCCCCCGTGAGCCCGCCCGAGCCAATGGCAATAAGCGATTGGTTCAGTTGATAATTCGCCCCTTGCGTATTCGCACTTTGGTCAAGGAAGCTAAGAATCCTCGTGCGGCGATACGGAGTGATATAGATCACGAGTCCGATAGCGACGACGGCGCAGAGTGCGATGAGAAGGATGTAACGTAGCGGCGCACCGCTCATGAAGTACACCGCGAGTCCCGAGAAGAGAAGGATGGCGACCGTACTTGTCGCCGGTTGCAGGATGAGAAGTCCCGCGATAATGCCGGAGATGATAAGAAACGGCAGAAGGCCCGCCTGAAAGTCGGTGGCACGCTTCAGTTTCGGATTAGAAAGCCAGGCCGCAAGGTAAATGATGAACGTAAGTTTCATGAGTTCCGCCGGTTGGAAGCTCAAAGGGCCGAGCCGGAGCCAACGGCTTGTATTGTTCGCTTGAAGGCCGAACGGCGTAAAGACGAGAACCAGCGCCGCCAAGCTCATGAGCAGTAAAATGAACGCCACTTTTTTCCAGTGCCCATAATATACGTAATACCCAACAAGAAATCCGACGATCCCGACCGATATGCCGTAGAGAATCTGGTGCTTCAGGTAATAATAGGTGTCGTTGAACTGGGTTTTCCCGAGGTTGGACGAAGCGGACGCAAGCATGGCGAGTCCGAACACTACGAGGATGACGATGATCGCGAAAAAAAAGTAATCCGGATTATGACCGCGCTTGCCGGAGCCGAGGATCATGGTTTGTGGCGGAGCACTTTGCCCGCGAACATCTGCGCACATGCGCCATTATGCATCGCCACTTTGCCGTTCACTATGGTGAATTTGATCTCATCACTCTTGAAACACACAAGATCCGCAAAATTACCCTCCGTGACAGTTCCCCGGAGCGCAAGATCAAACTTTTTCGCCGGCGCCGCGGTAATCTTCGTGATTGCTTCTTCAAGCGGCATCAAATGTTCCTGTTCCACCATGGCCAAAAACTTGGTGAACGTGCTTGTGGTCCGCTCCGATTTCAACTGTCTGCCGGGCGCGGCGCTGTCGGTGAAGCTCGGGGCGTTGGAGGCGATAAAACTCCGCTTGGAGGCCATCGCGCGCTTTGTGAGATGGCTTGCAAGATTCCGGTAGAGCACGCCGCCCCGCATATTCATCGTCACCATGAGCCGGATGAGCGCGTCCCGCCCGTCGGTGAATCCATACATATGTTTCACTTCCTTTAACGATTTTCCCACCAAAAAGTCGTTGCCGGGCGCCTGCGCGATCACAAAATGCTCTTCGTCAAGGTGCGGCATGTCTTTGCGGATGCGCGCCGCGAGCCATTCGTCCTTTACGTTTGCGAGCATGACGTCCACGCCGCCGTTCTGCGCCCAAAGTGGAAGGAACGTATAGATAGGCAAGAGTGAACTTGAAGAAGGATAAATATCAAAATGAAAGTCCATATCGTCCGGCAGGGCTTCTATCGCCGCGAGTGCGGTTTCATACTCTTCTTCCGAACCGACGACGGGAACAAAATGGCTGACGAGGGTTTTTACGCCGGTTTCCTTTGCGAGGTTGATGGTTTCTTCTACCGAAGCTGCGATGCCTTTGCTCGGATTTCGCAAGTGCGTCGCATACACGCCATGAAATTTTTTTGCGATGCCTACAAGGGATTTAAGTTCCGCATAGGAGGTATTCCTCACATGTACGTACGCAAGGCCGGTGGAAACCCCGAACGCGCCCTCCTCCAATGCCGCCGTGAGGGTCTGCGAAAAAACGTCCAATTCGTTTTTGGTGAGATCGCGCAAATCCTCTCCAAGGATCGCGCGACGGATCGTGGCGTGGCCTACGAGCGTCCCGAAATTTACACCAAGAGGTCGACGATCCAGTACCCTAAGAAACTCTCCCATTGCATGCCAATTGACGTTCACGCGGTTCGGATCGCCCCACTTGCTCACGGATTCCAGCGTGCCATAAAGGAGCGGCGCAAGCGATGAACCGCACATGCCGCCCAGAATGGTCGTCACGCCCTGCTTCAAAAAATCCTCCTGCCCGGGATGCTCAAACAGCGTGAGATAATGGTCCGAATCGGTATTTACGTCAATGAACCCGGGGCTCAAATACGCATCCTGGCCGTCCATGACTACATCAGCTTTTTTATTCGGAAAGTTGCCGATCGCCGAAATCTTGTCACCGCTTACGAATACATCGGATGAATCAGGAAACGGCCGGCTTCCACCCAAAATCCGCACGTTCTTGATGAGAAGCGTCATTCCCCTTCATTATACAACAAAATTCTCATGGCCCGCGCCGGACGTTGGTGAGATGCATGTAAGGTCCGAGTCCGGCCGCCGGAGCACCTAGTAAAAGTATCGGACAGATCGAGGAGGGTTCAGCTTCCCAATATGGGAGTAAGGTAAGGTTGACGATGGTTTTCCAATATAGTATGCTATTGTCGGAATCGGGTCGTCCCGGATCTTGTAACCAAAATACGGAAGACACCAATAAGGAGGGTGTATGAGTAAGCTTCTCGAAATAAGAAAGGTCTTGTTTAACAACCCGAAGGTAGAGACGGTTGACATTCAAATTAACACAGAAATCCCCACCAAAATGGCTTGCTGCACCGAACGGGTCGACAGTGAAAGCATCAGGATCTTTGTTGCTCCAAAAGTCGGCATCCGCGACGCCGATAAGCTGCAAGAATTCATGATGCAGTTGGTCCCAAACATGGCGGCGGCTCGCAGCGATCCTTTTCGTGAACTCGAGCATAAACTCCTCGTCGGAGTACTCTGGTTCGAGGAAGAAATCGGGCGCGAGCATGTTCGTCGGGAGATTACGCTTACCGACGAGAGCCTGCTCACAAAACTTCCGGCAGGATTCGATGACGCCACAAGAGTCATCGAAACAGAAAGCGCGCTTTTCCGTATCATATTTGTACGCGTGTATCCGAATGTCGCGGTTGCTTTGCTTGCCTCACAGGGCCAATTCCCAGACTACCCGCCCAGCGTCCCCAAAGGGGCGCTGGACGGGCAAAAGCGCATGCCGCGAATCCTCCATCGCCTCGGATTCACGATAGGAAAGCAGTGATAATGTCCTCCAGGCAGAGGCAGCGCTCCCAACGCTGTCTCTGCCTCCCACTTAAGCTCAGCAACGAAAGTTGATGATTTTAGGTGAGTGGACAGGCTCTAACGCCGTCCAGCCGCCAGAGCGTTAACTTAATTACGGGCGCGCTTCCTTAGCTTCAATTTCCAACAAGCGGTTGTATTTCGCAATTCTCTCGCCGCGGGCGGGAGCACCAAGCTTCAGGCCGTCGGCACCCACGCCGTAGGCAAAATCGGCAATAAAGTCATCATCGGTTTCGCCGCTCCGGTGCGAGGCGATGACCGCCCAGTTGTATTTGCGAGCCATGCGCACGGCATCCAATGCTTCGCTTACCGTGCCGATCTGATTCGGCTTTATGATAACTGCGTTTATACTCCCCTCTGCGTGCGCCCGTTCCATGCGATGGATGTTCGTTGTCGTAAGGTCGTCCCCTGCGATCCATACGGGTTCGCCATCATTCCCGCCGCTGCTTTTTTTGCCGTTCTTCTCACCGCTCGCGCCGTAGCGCATCGTGAGTGCCGCAAAGCTCAAGAAATCCCTGTCGGCGAACGGATCTTCAAGGTAAATAAAGTTGTTTTGGCGGAGCAGCTTCACATACATAGTTTCCAATTCTTTGTGTTTTAACTTTTTGATGTCGGTCGCGGCGGCATCTATGCCGAAATCAATCTGCTTCGCGAGCTTCAGTTTTTGGACGACGGTGCGGAGGATGTACAACGGCTCCTTGTCATCCCTGAAATCCGGCGCGTATCCCCCTTCGTCGCCGAGGTTCGTTGCGGTCTTGCCTTTTGCGCGCGCGAGCGCCTCGCCCAATGCACGATATACCTGTGTGCCGATCTCAACCGACTCGCGGATCGTCCGGCACTTCGGAATGATGAGGTATTCCTGGAAATGTAAATTATTCCCTGCGTGCAATCCCCCATTGATGACATTGATGAAAAGACGGGGACGTGCAAGGCCGCGGCTGACGGCAAGTTTGGATGGAAATGCAGCCGGGCCGAGGAGTCCGCGGACGTGTCCCCAAAGCGGAATTTTGTTTGCCGTTGCGGACGCTCGCGCGAACGCAATGGAGGTTGCAAGGATGGCGTTCGCACCCAAATTGGACTTCGTGCCCGTGCCATCCAGCCGGATCAGGAGGGCGTCAAGCGCGGCTTGTTCGTTCTGGCCGCGTCCGGCACGGATGTCGGCGCGTTTTAGCTTCGGCGCGACGATGCTGTTTATCTTCCGCACGGCCACGGGTGCCGGCAACGCCCGCGCTTCGGTCGCTCCCGTGCTCTTCCCTTGCGGCACCGAAGCGGTCGCACACGCGCCGTTTCTGAGTTCAAGCGTTACTTCCACCGTCCATGCGCCGCGCGAATCAAGGATTGGCCTTGCTACAAGCGATCGTATCCGCATGGTTTTATTCTATCACAAAAGTTTGATAAAATATCCCTATGGAGAAAAGAACGTTCTGGTATGCGACGTTTCTCGCGCTTTTGACGATGGTTGTCTCCGGCACGAACAATTTCCTTACGAAGATCGCCGTAACGGCCGTAAAGGATCCGGTTCTCTACACGACGCTCAAGAACAGCATCGTGGCAGTTTTTCTCTTCGGCCTTGTCGTTCTTTTCAAGAAATGGCCGGAGATACGGGGTGCTTCAAAAAAACAACTCCTCCAACTCACGGCCATTGGGATCGTGGGCGGTTCAGTACCGTTTGCGCTCTATTTCAGCGGCCTTGCGCAGACGACTGCCGTCAACGCCTCGCTCATTCATGCAACGCTTCTCATATGGGTGTTCCTTTTTGCGATCCCCATGTTCAAAGAACGCATGGGGTGCGTCCAGTGGCTCGGGGTCGGGGCAATCTTCGCCGCAAATCTTTTTGTCGGGGGCTTTACCGGATTCAAATACAATACCGGTGAGTTGATGATCCTCATTGCAACGGTGTTGTGGGGAGCTGAAAATATCATCGCCAAAAGTGCCCTGCGCGGCTTTTCAAGCACGACCGTGGTAGCGGCAAGAATGGTCCTCGGCTCGTTCATTCTCCTTTTGATCTCGCTTCCCCGCGGCGGCGCGACCGTCGTCCTCACGCTCAACGCAGCGCAGTGGGGCTGGACGCTGCTCACGAGTGCGCTCCTTTTGGGCTATGTGCTTTCGTGGTACGCCGCGCTCAAATATGCCCCAGCGACTTACGTTGCGACGCTGCTCGTCCCTGCACCGCTCATCACCAATGCCTTGTCCGCCGTGTTCGTCACGCACTCCTTGCAATGGACGGATGCCGCAAGTTCGCTCCTCTACGCCGTGGGGGTCGTTTTGGTAATTGTTTTTTCGGACAAGATCGCGAAAGAGATATTGCCGCGGAAAGCACTTGCTTCCCAAACCGCCTCTTTCAGCGGGAAAAAACCATGAACGGTATTCTACGTTGCAGCCGCTATGCGTTTGGGCCGAACCGTCTTCATTATTGCGGACCCGATGCGAATAGCGAGATCCGTTCCTATATTGACGAGGACGCAACCGACCCCGGACTTGAAAAGTTAATGAGCCAGTTCCAGACGATGTTCCCCTATCTCCGCCATATCGCGGAGGCGAACGGCATAAGAGATCCCTTTGACAATCGCGTGGTGGAGGCCTATTGGATCGGCAATGAACTTTTGGAAAATATCGGCCAGCGGAAATTCTACCGCCATCTTATTGAGGACCAAAAGATCAAAAAACGGATTGGCGCAAAATCCTTCGCGTCGGTGGAGGCCAAGATCGGACAGGGAGCGGTGCCGCACCACTCGTTCCATGTTTTGGCCATTTGGCGGCGGACCGGCCATCTTGATCGCGAACATACGCTGGAAAGTATGGACGAGTGTCGCGTGAGCTGGGGTGCGGTGAAAAGCGTAAGCGGTTCTTCCATCATCGTACTTACCGAGCCGCTCCTTTATGCGGAAGGGAAATTGTTTCTCGGTAAACCGATAGAGAAGAAGCTCGCGCGGCAGCTGGAAGCGGAGTACGACATTGAACAGATAAGACCGGGCGACATCGTCTCTATCCATTGGGGCGTCCCCTGTGAAGTCATCACTGCGCATCAGGCGGCGATGCTCAGCAAATACACACTGCGCGACATTGCCCTGGCAAACCAGACGATCTAGATGCCTCTCGCCTCCGCGGTCGTCTACGTTTTTGGCAATCCTGACCTCCCGGCAGACTCCCTGCCGCTCCGCATCCTTCCGGAACTCCGTAGGCGGTTTCCGGAAGCACGGTTTGAGGTGAAAGACCCGAACGAAGAATGGGACATGCCGGAGTATCTTGTTGTCATTGATACCGTGGAAGGCGTTGCGGGGGTCACCGTTTTTGACGATCTCGCGAAGTTCGCCGCCGCGCCGCGCGTGACGACCCATGATTTTGACGCGCTTGCGAATCTCCGCTATCTTCAAAAACTCGGCAAGCTCAAGAAAATAAAAATCATCGGGATACCGCCGACGATCACCGAAATGCAAGCGCTCCAAGCCGTGAGTGCTCTCCTTTAGAGGGCTGGTCCGCCGGAGGCGGCGTTACGTTCCCCTACGCGCTATCCCAATCCACCTTCAAAAAGTGCGCCGCGCAGCTCATGCATGGGTCGTAGGCGCGGATAAGTTTTTCTATTTCAAGCTCAATTTTCTCTTTCGGCGTGTCGGGCAGAAGTCCCTGCACGAGCGTCGCGATATCGCGTTCAATATTTACCTGGTTCTGTCCCGTGGGCACAACCACCTCGCCCTCCTTCACCAATCCGTCAGCGCCCACGGATATCTTATGATACAGCGTGCCCCGCGGCGCTTCCACGACGCCTACGCCCGTTGCTTCGCGGTTCGGCGCCTTTACGACGGGCTCCGGAACGAATTTGCTGGTGCGCAAAATATCCATTGATTCGTCAATAGAGTGCAGGATCTCCACCGCCTGCGCGAGGTTGTTGTAGAAGATGTCCGTGGACGGGAAAAGCGTGAGAAGTTCGCCAAGCGATTCCCTTGTCTTCGGATGCAATTTATCCTTCGCGAGGTTAAGCCGCGCCAAGGCGCCCACCATGTAGCCCTCGTTGCCATAGACGTAGGCAGACGCTTGCGAATACGGGAGAACGACGTGCTCAAGGTGCGTGCGAAACTCCGCTTTTTGATAATGTTCTCCCCTGCTCGTCATGATCGTCCCGTTCAGGTAGCCATAGTTGCCGTTGGGCACAAGCGCCATGAACTGCGTTTTCCGGTCAAAATGGAACGGTGCATTCCTGAAAATATCTATGAGCCGGAGCGCTGCGGGGCGGACGGATTCCAATTTTTTGATCGCCTCCGCGATCCCCTGCGCGTCCGGAAATTTGAGAAACCCGCCGATCGTAGGATACATCGCATGGACGCTTCTCCCGGCCACGAGCGTCGCCAAAAAGTTGCCGGCGGCCTTCATGTCAAAGCCGTCGTGCAATAATTGATGCTCCGCCTCCACGTTTTCGTCAAAATCCAAAAATGCGTCTTTTCCATAAATGTCCGGCAACGAGAAAAGATACAGATGGAGGGCGTGGTCGCGGATCATGAGGCCGTGCATCGTGAGCGCGCGGAGCGCCTTCGTTTGCGCCGTGGGTTCAATGCCCAACGCATCCTCGCATGCCTCAATGCTGCACATGAGGTGCGCATTGGAGCAGGTGCCGCAGATCCTCGCCAGATGCTGCGGGATGGCCACGATTGCCTTCCCTTTCATCGCCTCGGTGAAGAAGCGCTTGTATTCCAGCGTTTTGAATTTCACGTCGGTCACCTTCCCCTCTTCCACGTGCAACGAAAGCCCGGCGTTGCCTTCTATCTTCGTGATGCCGTCCATCGTAAGGTCAAAAGTATGCATGGGATTATGAGATCATTTTACGCCCAGTTCGGCTGCGACACTACCCAGTACTTTAAGGAAGTTTGCCGGATCCATCGGGCAGCCGGGCACCTCGGCATCAACCGTGACCACGTCGGCAACCTTGAGCACTTTGGGCAGCGCCCCGAACCGCGCAACCAAGAATTCAATCGCCTCCTTTTGCGCATCGGTGAAAGCGTTGCGCTGACCCGCAGGCAGGCCTATGACGGCGCAGGCGCCCACCGCGACGAGCTTCTTTGAACGGCTGCGGATGTCCTTCAGTTTTTCTTCCTGCTCCGGCGAGGCGATCGCGCCCTCAATGAAAGAGATGTCAAACTCGTCCATGGAGTTTTTGGATTGCAGGACGCGCGCGTGCCGAAAATCAAATTTCTTCTTCCAGTCGGCCCAGTGGTCGTTCATGATCTCCGTCATCACAATCGTATTGTCCTCGCAGCAGGAGAAAGAGAACCAGCCGATTTTCAACTTTTCCCCGTCCGTCATGCCTTCATTGTATCATGAACGTGTTATAATTTTCGTATGTCAGCACCTTCTCATGAGGACGTTTTCTCGGTTGGCATTGGCGGCGCGGCGGGCGAGGGAGTACGGGAGGCAGGGGCAAGCTTGGCGCAGCTTCTTACCGACCTTGGCTTTGAGGTTTTCGTCGGTTTTGATTATCCGTCGCTCATCCGCGGCGGGCACAATTTCAGCCGCGTGAGCTTCTCCGGTGAAAAGGTACACTGCGATCATTCGCCGCTCACCATACTTATTGCGCTTGATGAGGAAACCTTGCGGATCCACAAAGACGAACTGAACAAAGACGCCGTCATTCTTGCCGACACGTTTGAAAAGGAATACGCGGAGCGCTTCGGCGCGAACGCCGTCACGTTGCCCATGAAGGAATTTGCCCAAAAGCTCGGCGCGCCGCCAATCACCCGCACCTCCGTCGCGCTTGGGGCCGCTTGCTATCTCCTCGGTGTCGCGCCGGATGTCATGGCCGCGATCTTGAAAAAGATTTTTCAGGGAAGAAGTTTGGATGCCAATCTGGAACTTGCCACGGCCGGATACGAACACCTTGCGAAGCTTGGCTTCCGGCAGCAGGAAAGATTGGCGCCGCATGGCGCCGCAGGCGCAACGGAACTTCTTGACGGAAACACGGCGCTCGGCAGGGGCTTTGTGGCGGCGGGAATGGATATTTATTTCAGCTACCCAATGACGCCTTCATCCAGCATTCTCCACTTTCTCGCCAAGCAGCAGAAGGAATACAAGATAAAAGTGATCCAGCCGGAGAACGAGCTTGCGGTGGTGCACATGGCGCTCGGTGCCGCGTATGCCGGCAAGCGCGCCGCCGTGGGCACCGCGACCGGCGGCTTCGCGCTGATGCAGGAGGCGTTCAGCTTGGCGGGCATGGCCGAACTGCCGATCGCTTTTGTCGTTTCACAACGCTACGCTCCCGCAACCGGCGGCCCCACGTACACGAGCCAGGGCGATCTCACGTTCATACTTCACTCGGGTCATGGCGAGTTTCCACGGATCGTGCTCGCGCCCGGCGATCCGCAAGAAGCCTTCGCCTGCGGCGCGGATGCGCTCAACCTCGCATGGAAATATCAAGTGCCGACTATCGTCGTTCTTGACCGTGAGCTTTCGGAAAGCTTGGAGACCGTTCCCGCGCTTGATCCCCAATCAATCAAAATTGAACGGGGCAAAATTCTGGAAAAGCCGTCGGAGAATTACGGCCGATATCAAATCACCGATGACGGCGTTTCACCGATGGTCTTCCCTGGCGCACCGGGTGCGGTCGTAAAAGCGAGCAGTTATGAACATGGCGAGGGGGGCATGACAACCGAGGAGGCCGGAGCGATCAAAAAGATGAATGACAAGCGCTTTGCGAAGGCGCAAGGAATCGCGAACGAATTGAAAAGCCATGAGGCCGCCAAAGTGTACGGCGACAAGGATAGCTCCAATGTGATCGTGTTCTGGGGCTCCACGAAGGGTGCTGTGCTTGAGGCGGCGAAATATCTTACAGAGCCGGCGAAGCTTTTGCAGATCGTTTGGATGGACCCATTTGACGCCGAGAAGGTCGCGGTGGAACTCGCCGGCGCAAAAACGATCGTTGACGTAGAAGCCAATCGCACGGCGCAGCTCGCCTCGCTTATCCGCGAAAAGACCGGCCTCACGATAGACAAAAAGATTTTGCGGTATGACGCGCGGCCATTTGATCCGCTGGAATTGACAGAAAAAATAAACGCACTACTCACATAATGGAATTTGCCACAAAAGCAAAAATCACTTGGTGCCCGGGATGCCCGAACGCGGCGATCCTCGTCGCCTTCCGGCAGGCGGTGACCGAACTCGTAAACGATGGCAAACTGAAGCCGGAGAATCTGGTCGCGGCCTCAGGGATCGGCTGCCATGGCAAGATCACCGACTATCTAAATACGAACACGTTCACGTCGCTTCACGGCCGTGTGATCGCGAGCATGGAAGGAATAAAGGTTGCGAACCCCGCGCTCACGATCGTGGGGTTCAGCGGTGACGGCGATTCGTATTCGGAGGGCGTGGAGCATCTTGTGCATGCGGCACGCAGGAACTCCGACATCAACCTTTTCATTCACGACAATCAGGTGTTTGCTTTGACGACCGGCCAGGCGACGCCCACGACGCCCGTCGGCTTCAAGGGGAAATCCACGCCCTACGGCAGCATTGAATTGCCATTCAATCCTCTCCTCTTCATGCTTGCCTCGGGCGCCACGTTCGTCGCGCGCTCATATGCACTGGATATCCCGAAGACCAAAGAGATCATGAAGGCCGCGATCGCGCACAAAGGGTTTTCCTTCGTAGATATCATTCAGCCGTGCATTACGTTCTATGACACGCGCGACTACTACAAGGAGCGCCTGTATTGGATTGATGAGAATGCGCCGAAGAATAATCTCTCTGACGCGATGGAGGCAGTGCGGGTCGCAGGCGGCAGGAGCAGTGGCGCGGGCAGCGACAAGGTTCCGCTTGGCATTTTCTACCGCGTGGAGCAGCCGACATTTGAGGAATAATTAAAATAGCCGGGCCGGTTTTATCCGGCGCAAGCAGATAACGAAAAAGCCCAACCTTGATGTAATGTAGTGGTTGGGCTGTCCCAGAGGGGATCGAATTATATTATTCTTTCTGAATCTTTCTTTGCAGATCTCGGATTTTCTTGTCTATCTCGTCCTCGATCTGCTTGTTTTCTTGCACCGTCTCTTGGCGCAGCTGCTGGAGTTGCTGCAACTGCTGCTCGTCGGTTAATTGCGCAGAAGGGGCTGGCGCGTTCCCCGCCGCGTTTCCGCTTTGTTGTGTTGGTTGAGCGGTGGTGGGACCCGCCGGAGTTTTTTGGGTGGGGTGCGGTGGTTGCGGGATACTTATAACCGTGACTTGGCACGGCCTCACCTCCACGGTTTTTGTGAAGGATTGATTGTTAGCTAGTCGCACCTCAACGGTGTGGTCGCCAGCTTCCAACTCCAGGACCTTCCGGCCTTCGTAGTTCTTGACAATCCCAGCGTATTTTGAGTCCACTGTCACCTCGGTTTCGCGGATGACCTTTTTGTCAGTGCCATCCGTGATTGCGTCGGCGTCAAACTTGATACCGGTTTTCCCACAGCGGGCACGGCCAACGGCGATCCCATCATCATAGTATGGATACGGGACGTACGCGGTTGTCCAGTTGTTGAACCACGGACGCCAGTACCTACCATAGTACCAAGGACCCCAATAAGCCGGGTCCCAGTACCACGGCGGTAGGAAACCAAGGCCGAAAAGAGTGAAACATGTCAACCCCCAGCCTCGATATCCCCATCCCCAACCGTGGCCCCAGCCATATCCGCCACCGAAACCTTGTCGGCCAAACCCAAACGATCGGTTACCATTACCAAAGTACTTCCAACCGTTTTGGGCAAGCGCTCGGTTTCCGCCAGCCCTGGCCTGGTTGCCTCTCGGTGCAGACCATCCATTGCGCGTAGTTGGCGATGTCCGGTTGCTGGATCCGGTCCAGCCGCCACCGGTCCTGCCGCGAGGCGTTGAATAAGCCGGAGGTCGTTGCCAGCCGCCATAATCGTAGCGGTTCGGGCCGCCGAAATTACGAGGCGGTGCCGGTGTGCTGTAGCCGCGGCCAAAACTGCCACCGCTGTATCCGCCGCGCGGTGTTCCAACCGAGGAGCCGCCGCTGCGGAAACCACCACCGCCTCCGCCATGGAAGCCGCCACCGCCCGAATGTCCTCCACCACTGCCCTGCTGCGCCAGCACTGATGCGGGCGCGAACGCGAAGGCAAAAACAAAAAGCATCTGGAAAATCCGTTTCATTTTCTCCTCCTCAATGCTGCAGATTTCGACTCGTGGGTATGAAACCGCGACAAGTCGATAGTATTGCTAAGTACTCTAGCTTAATTATACATCTGTCTTTCATGAATGTCAAACATTTCGTAGTTTTGCAATTAAAATAGCCAGCTGCAATCGTAATGCGATGCGCTGGCTGGTTTGGGTTGGGAAGGAATGGCAGAAGGAGATAGTCAAGCGAAATCGAAGGCTGCAAGCCACCCTCCCCGAAGCCACCACCTCCTCTCTGTTTGTAGAGTGTGAAGCAGCGACTTACCGTTTTATCCTACACACGCACAGAAATCCGTCAAGTTTGTTATTATGAACATAAGAACCGTACATGGACCTCAAAAATTTCTTTGATCCGAAATCGGTCGCGGTCGTCGGCGCTTCCAACGACAAGAACAAAGTTGGCTATTCGCTGGTTTTTAATTTGAAGAGTAGCGGCAGGGGCGGTGGCGCAAACGGCAACCCAAACAGCGGGAACGGCAAGCCGAGCGCCGCGAAGCGAAAGATTTTTCCTGTCTCATTGAACGAGCAAACCGTCCTTGGCCTTCCGGCCTACCGGTCCATATCAGACATCAAAGATGATATTGATCTGGCCCTGATTGCTATCCCCGCCTCTGCGGTGCCTGCCGCGCTCGAACAATGTGGAGAAAAAGACGTGCCCGCGGTGATTGTGATTTCATCCGGGTTCAAGGAGTCAGGCGACGCGGGCAAGGAGCTTGAAAAAAAGATTAGGATGACGGCGGCGAGCTATCACATCGCGCTCCTTGGTCCGAACTGTCTAGGGACGATTGATGCGTATTCGGGTCTGAACGCGACCTTTGCCGCAGCCGCGAGCGCGAACGAACCGCTGCGAGCGGGTCCTGTTACCATCCTTTCGCAGTCGGGCGCCCTTGGCACCGCGATGCTTGACTGGGCGCGCGAGGAGGATGTGGGACTTGCAAAGTTCATCAGCTTGGGCAACGAGGCGGCGCTTACGGAAATTGATTTTCTGGACTATCTTGCGGACGACCGCGACACAAAGGCAATCCTTTTATATTTGGAAAAGGTGAGCGACGGGCATAAGTTTATGGCGCTCACGAAAAGGATCACGCGGAAAAAACCTGTCGTCGTGCTGAAGGCGGGCAGGAGCGCGCGCGGCACCGCGGCGGTCCTGTCGCACACGGGTTCGCTTGCTCCCGAAAGCAAGGATTTTGACGAGGCGTGCCGCGAGAGCGGCGTTGCCGTCGTCAGTTCCCTGCGTGAGTTCTATAACATGGCAAAGCTTTTCGGGCTCGGCGTGCGAACAGACGCACTGGACACCGCACGGCCTCCGCGCGAGATCGCGATCCTCACGAACGGCGGCGGGCCTTCCGTCGTTTCGGCTGACCTCGTAGAATTATCCTCCGCGCTCTCGCTCGCAAAGTTCGGCGACCGCACCAAGCGCGCGCTCACGGAAGTGCTTCCTCCGATGGCGGCGATCGGAAATCCCGTGGACATCCTTGGTGACGCCTTGCCACCGCGCTACGAGGCAGCACTTAAGATCCTGTGTGCGGAAAAAAGCGTAGATGGGATCATTTTCATCGTCACGCCGCAGATGATGACCGACGCCGCGGGCACGGCGCGGCTCATCGCGATGTACGGCAAAAAGAAATTCATTGCGCCAGTCTTCATGGGGCACGGCGCGGTCGCGGACGGCGTTCGAATACTCTACGAAAACAATTTGGTCAATTTTGAGTTTCCGGACGACGCGATCGGAGCACTTGATGACCTCGCGTTCGCCGTATTCGGGCACAAGAAGCCGGAAGCGGCGGCCGTGAAAAAAATCTCTGCCTCGTTCATGGATTTCTTGCAAGCCAAAATTTTGCTTAAGGAATATGATATTGAACTTGTGGGTGATCTTGCCCGCACAAAAGACGAACTCGCCGCCATCTTTGCAAAGCTCGGCAACCGTCCCGCCGCCATGAAAGTGATCTCACGCGAGGTGAGCCACAAATCGGACGTGGGCGGCGTCCGGCTGAACATAGCGGGCTCCGAAGCCGCGCAGGAGACATGGAACAAAATGGAAAAAACCGTCCGCCGCAAAGTTCTGAACGCGAAGATCCAAGGAATACTCGTGCAGCCGATGGCGCAGGGCGTGGAGACCATCATCGGCATGAAGCGCGACGCCATCTTCGGTCCGATCATAACCTTCGGTCTCGGCGGCATCTATGTGGAAACAATGAAGGACGTGGCGCTCCGCGTGGCACCCGTGGGCGACGCCGACGCGCGCGCCATGATGGACGAAATAAAAGGCGCCCCCCTTCTCCGCGGCACCCGCGGCCAAAAGTCCGTGGACATGCATGCCCTCACAAAGCTCATCGTTGCCCTCTCGCACCTCGCGCTTGAGCATCCCGAAGTCCAGGGCATGGATCTCAACCCCGTGATGGCGAGCGAGAAAGGCGCGGTGGTGGTGGACGCGCGCGTGGTGGTTGGGTGAGCTGGCTAGGTGCAATATCGAGGCAAGCCGGAAGAACTTATTTGATATAATTAAATCAATAGCAGAATAAGGATGAGAAGATATACCTATCAAGACGATGGTTACTCGAAAGCCCGGATTATCACAATAATTGTAATAATTTGGTTGTTCATCTTTGTCGCCGATGCCTTTTCGGGAAATCAGAATCAAGTAGGGGTCCTTGTTGAATATACAATCCTGGTTCTCCTTGTTTACTTGGGACTGAAGTGGCTCTTGAAGGTCATTGAGAGAAAGCGCGTTTCGCAGTTATTTCAATCTCTAACAAACTTGGGCCTAGAAGATTATATTGAAAATTTCATTAATCGATTCAGCTTTGAAGGGAAGAATATAAATGGATGGGAATTTCGCAATCGCAAAATCGACTGGAATCGCATTAACGATCTGGAAAGATACTTAATCGAAAAAGGGGTTCACTTAAAAACAAAAAAGAGGGATAGAGATATTTTTCTTATCTTAAGAAGTTATATCCAACAAAAAGAAGAAAGATTAACTCGCGAAAGCATCAGAACGGAACCTCAGAAATACGCCCTCTTAAGCGGATCTGATTTTGAGAAGCTCCTATATCGTTTATACGATGCGATGGGCTATAAAGTGGAGCCAATTGGACAATCGGGGGATCAGGGTGGTGATTTGATTGCCAACAAAAATGGCGAAAGGATACTTATTCAGGCGAAATGCTACCGTGATTGGTCGGTGGGCAATGATGCAGTGCAACAAGTAGTCGGTGCAATGAGATATTACAACTGTAATAAAACCATGGTTATAACGACATCTACCATTTTTACACCAGAGGCGTACGCGCTTGCCCGAGCGAATAATACCGAACTCATATCCAAAAATCGACTTTCAGAGTTGCTTATGGAATTTCTGCACGAGAACTGGGGATAAGACGCAGAAAATCTGGTATTCACTCACATACACAAAAGACCCGATTGCTCGGGTCTTTTGCGAATCCGAAACGCGGACCGGTCCTGAATTGACACCTTATTGTGAAGTATAGCGAGCCGAAATATTTTGTCAAATATCTTTTAATAATTTTTTAATGCTGTCTTGCTACAATGCCTGCGCGGTGGGGGTTGCGCGGCCGCCAATCCTGAATTGACACCAGGATCCGAGGGGTTCGACTCCCCTAACCTCCACCGCCTTAGGTGAGAAATAACGTTTTCAAATCAAAATTGGGGTCGGCGAGATCGGCCAGCTTCCCGGACACGTCTACTTTATTCTTGATGAGGTTGGTCACGGTGGTAAGCTCGGCGGTGCGGTTGATGAGGGTGGCGCCGACAATGCTTTTGCCTGCGAGGATAAGCCGGGCGTACGCGTTGATCTCGGGCGAGCCGCGATTGACGATCGTGCGGTTGGGCAGGGGCCGGACGTCGCCCGCGAAGGCGATCGTGATGCCCGCGCCGTGCGTCGTGTAGAATGAGACGAATGCGAACCGCTCCTTCGCGGCACCGACGCCACCGGCGCCGGCCGCCAAGCCGGTTGACGCCACCATGTTCTCCGCCGCGATCCTCCCCTGTTCGTGGGCATTCACCCAGTTACCTTCCTGGACCATCTCGTCCGAAATGACATCTTTGAACTCTGCGACGTCTCCGGCCACCCAGACGTCCGGCGCGTTCGTTTCCAGATATTCGTTCGCCAAAATGCCGCGGTTCATCGCAACGCCCGCCTTCCGTATCCAGTCAATTGCGCAATAGGCACCGATGCCACAGACGATCATCTGGCACTCAAGCTTCGTTCCGTCTTTAAGGATCACGCCTTCCACTTTGTCGCCGCCCACCACTTCCTGGACGGCGGATTTTCTCATGAGCGTGACGCCGAGCCGCGTGAGCGCCGCCTCTATCATCTTCCCCGACGCCTCGTCCAGTGTCTGCTGCCAGTAATAATCTTCCAGATAAACCGCCGTGACCGTGAGTCCTGCCAAACGCAAAAGATCCGACATTTCAAAACTGATGAACCCGCTGCCGATCGTAATCGCCTTTTTCGCCGTCTTGATGCCCGCGATGATCTTTTTGGCATCCCCAAGCGTGCGCAAGTAGCAGACGCCGTCTTTCTCCGCACCAGGCACCTCCCACGCGCGGGCGCAGACGCCGGTCGCAAGAAGCAATTTTTCGTAGCCGATCTTCCGGCCGCCCTCTAGGCCGTCTTCAAGCGTTACGGTTTTTGCGGCGGTATCCAACCCGATCGCCTTTTTGCCGCCCAGGAACGTCACATTATTTTGCTGATACCATTCCTTGTTTTTCAGCCAAACGCTGTCAAACGGGATTTTTTCAAGAAAAAAAGCCGGCTTGGACAGCATCACGCGGGAATATAAAGTATACGGCTCGTCGTTCACGAGGCCGATCGTGCCGTCTTTGTCATACGTGCGGATGGTCTCCGCCGCCGTTACGCCCGCGACGCCGCCGCCAATGATCAAATATTTAAACTCGTCCACTGTTATTTGGGATAAATCTTATTCCCTGCCGCGTCAAAAAGCAGGATCGCTTGCGTGGGGCAGGACTGGGCCGCGAGGATCAATGTCTCGTCGTCCGCCGCGTTCGCACCACTCCCCGCAATCACGACCGCCTTGTTCTCCGCACTCAATTCAAACGTCGTCCCCGCGACCGCAATGCACGATGCCGCGCCGATGCAAAGATCATTGTCCACGACGATCTTCGCGATCTTTGACCCCTCCTTCGTCCTTTGATATTCCGATTGGTTCGCCATACGTTTGTTGTTTTTTGTTGTTTGTTAATGTTATACCTCTACGATTATTTCCCTTATGCCCGCCACTTCCTTTTTTAGAATGTCCCCGAGCATCGTTTGGTACGTTAGCTCAACCCACGGACAATCCACGCACTTGCCGCTCACGGCGAGCCGGACCACGCCCGCGTCCGCATCAACGCCCGTGAGTTGTACGTCGCCGCCGTGCATTTGGATGTACGGCCGCACTTTGTTTAAAATTGCGATTACCTCGTTTTCCATGTTTTGTTCTTGCCGCTGTGCCCGCCGTACCATCCGGTCCAAAATATTTTTCGCGATAAAACCGGATAAGTTCCTCCACTTGCGGGAGGCATTCTTTATAACCCACGCCGACCTTTGTCCTTTTCTGGACTGCCGCAAGCGTCGTTGCGCCTTCCAGCACCGCCTCTTCAATATCCGCCTCCGTCACTTTCGTGTTCGGATCAATGAGTCGCGAACCCTCCACTAAAATTCTATCAAATTTTTCATGTTTTTTGAACCAATCGTTGATCGCAGCACGCAGCGCCTTGTCACCCAGGACCGAGCAGTGCACTTTCCGGTCCGGCAGGCCGCCGAGTCGCTTCATGATGTCCTGCGGCTTGATCTCTAGCGCTCTTTCTATCTTCATTCCGCCCTTTTCCGTGGCCATCACGGAAAGCATTGAGGTCGCGGCGATAGCCGAGGCGCAACCGAACGTGCGCCATTTGAACTCTTTTATCCGCTCTGTTTTCGGGTCAATATTCAGCCACACGCGCATGACGTCGCCGCATGCGGGGCTGCCCACAAGCCCTTCTGCGTCAAACTTTTTACTTTCCCTTTCGTTCGGTATCTTCCACAGCAAATTGCGCGGATTGAAAAAATGGCTTTTCACCATGCTTGAATATGCCCAGCTCCCGCCCGTGTGCTGATTGATAATGTCCGGTTTTTTCATTTCTTTATGTAACTTTCTAGCATTCTAACATCATTCATACTTTTTTCTTCCTCAAAAAGTGGGGCGTTTGGCCGCCGACGAACGCCCTTGGTTGCGACATGGCCTCTTTTTGGCCCATTTTTAGGTCTAGCGGGGAGATTTTACGCAGTTTGGTCACTATCCGTGGCATGTGCTTCAAAATGTAGTTGACGGCGACTATGGTGGTTCCCTTCCCCAGCGTGAACCGGACGCTGCCATGGATATATTCGTAGGGATTGCCGAGCGCGGTCAAAACATACGACGGTTCCAAGCTTTCCGAGTTACACGCAGAACCGGTATTCACCGCAATGCCGAGTTCATCAAGATACAGGAGCAGCGCCTCCCCTTCTATGTCCAAAATGGAAATGTTCAAAAAGTTCGGCAGGCGCTTTGTCGGATGGCCGTTCAAAACTACTTTTGGAATTGCTTCGAAAATGCCTTTTTGGAGCGTATCGCGCAGTTTTTTCACCCGCGCGGATTCAGTCTTGCGATGCTTCTGCGCCAATGCCACCGCTTCGCCGAAGCCAACAATCGCGGGGATGTTCTCTGTTCCCGAGCGGAGCCGATCCTGCTGCCCGCCACCGTAAATGACCGGCCGAATCCTCACGCCGCGCCGTACGTAGAGCCCCCCGATCCCTTTTGGTCCATAAAGCTTGTGGCCGGACAAGGTCATTAGGTCAATGCCGAGCCGATTCGCGTTGATATCCAAATATTGGACCGCCTGGCTCGCATCGGTATGAAAGTATGGGAGCGTGCGGTTTTTTGATCCAGTGCTTCTTGCTGCCTTCGCCCGAAATTTCTTGATCACTGCCGCGAGCTCCCGTATCGGCTGAATCGTCCCTATCTCGTTATTGGCATACATCACCGAAACCAAAATGGTTTTCTCGTCCAGCGCGCGTTCCAAGTCGCGCGGTTTTACTAAACCGTTATGACCGACGCGTAGATACTCAATTTCAAAACCTTCCTCACGCAAGGCATCGCAGGTCGCAAGAACCGCCTTGTGCTCAATGTTTGAAATAATGATCTTTTTCCCGAAGGCTTTGTTCGCCCGCGCGACGCCCGCGATCGCCAAGTTGTCGGCCTCGGTGGCGGAACCGGTAAACACAATTTCCTGCGGCGCGTATCCAAGCGGCTCGCTGATCTTTTTTGCCGCGGCTGCAATCGCCTCCTTCGCCCTTCGCCCAAACTCATAAAGATTAGAAGGATTACCAAAGTCATCCGCAAAGTACGGTTTCATCACGCGAAACACCGCTGGGTCAAGCGGCGTCGTCGCGGCATAGTCAAAATAGAATGCACGTTTTGCCATATCTATCGGCACAGCCCTATGGGCCGTCGGCTTATTATATCGTATTTATCTGCTATTCGGTAAGCACCCTTCAAGTCAGGGTCTCCGCGCTGTAGCGCGCGATGAGGCCCGTGCGGACCGCTTTGCGATAAACAAGAAGGAAAATCCCATAGGCAAGCGCGATATAGAAAAGCGAAAGAAACAGCCCGACGACAAACGCGCCGGAAGAAAATCCTCCGCCCGCGACAATCGCACGCACCCCTTCAAAGACATATGACGGTGGCAGTAAGCGTCCGATGAATTGCATCCAGTGCGGGAGGACCGAGAGCGGATAAAGGACGCCGACAAATGGCGAAAGAATTGCAGGAATAGGCCACACGAACCATTCGGCGGGAGGCCCGAACCGCAGCACGATGCTTACGCCCACAATGCCGAGCGCGATGCCGGAAAGAAAAAGAATCATCAAAAACGGTATGAAGGAAAGCCCATAGGCAAGAATGGAAAACCCAAAAAAGATGCCGGCAAGAAAAAGCATTACCACAAGCGAGAAGCCGCTGGTCATTATGCTTGTGAGCATGAAGCCGACCATATATTCGGAGACGAGGAGTGGCGAGCCGAAAATGTTCAGGAAGTTGCGGGCGTACACATCTTCAAAAAATGCCATCGTCACGCCCTGCATCACTTGAGTGAGAAAACTCCATAAGAGCATCGCGCCGAGAAAGACCGCAAGAAAGCTGAACCGCGCGCCTGCGGCAGCGTTCAGATAATTGCTCACGAACCCCCACAGCAAAATGTCCGCCGTGATCCAGATGAACAATCGGAAGAAGCGCACAAAATTGCTGCGGATAAGATAGAGCTGACGAAGGAATATGGCGTAGATGCGAACGGGCTTCATGGCAATTGTGGTTATGATCGCACGGTTTCAAGCGACAACGGTTCGCGGGCGACCGCGATAAAAAGTTCCTCAAGATCTTTTTTGTGGTGCTTGCGCGGAAGGGTTCTCGGATCTCCCTCAAGCAGTATTTTGCCACGCGAGAGAAAGAGCACGCGATCGCAGACATCGGTAACCTCGTGCATGTTGTGCGACGTCCACAAGACGCCGGCCGTACCCGCATGGGCGAATCGCTTTATCTTTCGGCGGGCGATCTCCGCGACGGACGGGTCAAGCGACGCCGTCGGTTCGTCCAAAAGAAGAAGGCGCGGGTTGTTGAGCATCGCCTTCGCCAAGCTCACTTTTGTCTGCTCTCCCGACGACAATACGCCGCACTTCACGTCGCGGAACGGCGCGAGCTCAAACTCGCGCATCACGGTTTCAATGCGGGCGCGCACGTCGGGTACGGCATAGATAAGCCCGAAGATGTAAAGATTTTGGAACACCGTCATGTTGCCCGGAAGCTGGGCGTACACCGCGGCAAAGTTGGTGCGTTCAAGTGCCTCGCTTCTTTTCTGGGCAATATCCTTCCCCTCAATCTTGATCCTGCCCCCATCCGGCCGCAGCACGCCGAGGATCATATTGATCGTCGTCGTCTTTCCCGCACCGTTCGGCCCCAAAAGCCCCACGATCTCATTTGGCCGCACCGAAAAAGAAACGCCGTTCACCGCAACGGTTTCGCCGTAGGACTTTTTAAGGTCGGTTACCTCAAGAACCGGGTTCTTCTGCATAGGGATTGAACCTATTTCCGCTTCAGCTGCTTCTCCTTCTTTGCGATTGCAACGGTCGTGCGGACGACGGTGTCGGGGTTTAGCGACATACTTTCAATGCCCTTCGTGACGAGAAACTCGGCAAAGTCGGGATAGTCGGACGGCCCCTGGCCGCATATGCCGATGTATTTCTTGCGGGCTCGGCACTTTGCGATGATCTCTGCGATCAGGCGTTCCACGGCTGGATTCTTTTCGTTTGCGATCTTCGTCACAATGCCGGAGTCGCGGTCAAGACCCATCGTGAGCTGCGTGAGATCGTTGGAGCCGATGGACATGCCGTCAAAAATGTCCAAGAACGCATCGGCACTCAAGACGTTGGACGGGATCTCGCACATCACGTAGATAGGCGTCACGGTTTTGCCCTTGGCGCTCCGCGCACCGTGCCTACTTTTGTTGCCCCGCCGCAACGCATACCTGGTGTAAAGCCCTGCTTCGGCCATTGCCTCCTGCACTTTCATCCCCTCCTCCGCGGTGCGGCAGAAGGGCACCATCGGGATCACATTCATGAGTCCCATCTCCTCGCGCACTTTCTTCACGGCCGCTGCTTCAAGCATGAACGCGGGTTTGAACTTCGGATCGTAATACCGCGAGGCGCCGCGCCAGCCGATCATGGGATTCTCTTCGTGCGGCTCGTACATTTCACCGCCGAGCAAGGTGCGGTACTCGTTCGTTTTGAAATCCGAAAAACGGACGATCGCGGGATGCGGATGGAATGCAACGCCGATTTTTGCAATGCCAAAAGCAAGATTGTCAATATAGTATTTCTTCGCGTTCTTCCAACCGCGCATCTTCGCGAGGATCGCACGGCGCACCGAGGGCGTTTGTTTGGAAAGGTTCAAAAGCGCCATCGGGTGCAGGCCCATTTGGGACGCGATGATGAACTCCTCGCGTGCAAGGCCCACGCCGCGGTTCGGTAAGAATGAAACCTCAAACGCGCTGTCGGGGATCGCCACGTTGATCATGATGTGTGTCTTGGGCCGCGGTATCTTCTTCAGATCGTGCTCCACCACTTTGAACTTCAAAAATCCTCGATAGATGTTACCCGCGCTGCCGGTCGTGTCCACGGTAATGGGGTCGCCGGTCTTGATAATCTTCGTCGCTTTTTCCGTACCTACGATCGCGGGAATTCCCAATTCGCGCGAAACGATCGCGGCGTGCGAGGTGCGGCCACCCTTATCCGTCACGATCGCGGAGGCAATTTTCATGATCGGTTCCCAGTCGGGGTCGGTCATCGTGGTCACGAGTACTTCACCTTTTTTGAAATCGCCGATATGCTTCGCGTCCATTATTACGCGCGCTTTGCCCACGCCGATCTTGGATCCTACCGAAGCACCCATAAGAATCGGCTCGCGGTGCTCAAGCGGGATGTATTCTTTCACTTTTGAAAAGTCCTGGCCGGCATGGATGGTCTCCGGACGCGCCTGCACGATGAAAAGCTCGCCCGTGATGCCGTCCTTCGCCCATTCCATGTCCATCGGCGTCCACTTTTTGTAGTGGTCGGTGTAGTGCTTTTCAATGATCGCGCCCCATTTCGCAAGTCGCGCCACCTCGCGGTCGGTGAGTACGAACGAGGTGCGTTCCGCTGGTGTTGTTGGAACGATTTTGGCCTGCTCCAGGCGACGCTCGTGGTGATAGACCATCTTCCGCAATTTCACGCCAAGCTTCTTTTCAATGATGGGATGCTTGACGCCCCGCTGAAGACCCTCTTTCCAAACGATGAATTCGTCCGGCGTCACCTCGCCCTTCACGATCATTTCGCCAAGGCCCCATGAACCGTTGATCAAAACAATATTGCGGAAGCCGGATTCGGTGTCCAGCGTGAACATCACGCCCGAGCACGCGCGATCGGAGCGCACCATTTTCTGCACGCCGGCCGACAAGGCAATCTTTAGATGATCAAAGCCGCGATCCTGCCGGTAAGAAATCGCACGGTCCGTGAAGAGCGACGCCATTGTGGCACGCACGGCCTTCAAAACCTCCGCCGGCCCCCGAATGCCCAAATAGCTCTCCTGCTCGCCCGCAAATGATGCGCCAGGCAGGTCCTCCGCGGTCGCCGACGACCGCACCGCAACGTCCGTATTTTTGCCGTAGCGCTTTTCAAGTTCGCGATAGCCATTTACGATCTCCGCTGCAAGGTCGCTCGGAAGCTCCGTGCGCATAAAGGCATCGCGCACCATTTTGGCGCGGCGCTGGAGATCTTTCAGGTTTTTCGTGTTAAGACCCTTTAATGTCGTTTTAATAAACGTGCCAAGACCCGTTTTTTCCAAAAAGTAAAAATAGGCCGACGCCGTGACTACGAATCCCGACGGTACTGGCACGCCTTTCGCCCCGAGCGTCCGGATCATTTCGCCGAGCGACGCGTTCTTCCCGCCGACCATGCCGACGTCCTTGATCCCGACCTCCTCGTACTTCAAAATATGTTTTTGTGATTTCATGTTTGTACCTTTCATTTATTATACACTAAAAACCCGAGAGCGGGGTTTTCCCACTGTCCCGCGCCACTACTCGTATTCAATGGTGGCGGGCGGTTTCTGCGTAATGTCGTAAAGCACGCGATTCACGCCTCGCACCTCGCCCACGATGCGGCTTGAGACGCGTTCCATAAGCTTCGGCGGGATTTTATGCCAATCAGCCGTCATGCCATCCACAGAATCAACGGCGCGGAGCGAGATCATATATTCGTACGTTCTCTCATCACCCATCACGCCGACGCTCCGTATCGGAAGCAGTACCGCAAACGCCTGCCAGATCTTTTCGTATTCCTTCGATCGCTTAAGCTCTTCCGTAAAAATGGCGTCTGCCTCGCGAAGGATGGCAAGCCGCTCGGGCGTGACTTCGCCCACAATCCTTATGGCAAGTCCGGGACCAGGAAATGGATGCCGCCAGAGAAGCTCTTTGGGCAACCCCAGCAAGCGGCCCAGCGCCCTCACTTCGTCTTTATAAAACTCCCGAAGCGGTTCAAGGATCTTGAGATGCATCCTTGCGGGCAGCGTCAGATTGTGATGGCTTTTTATCTTTGAAGCGTGCTTGGTGGGCTCCGCCGATTCAATACGGTCCGGATATATGGTTCCTTGTGCCAGAAATTTGATCGGATATCGCGCGAGCTCCCGCTTGACGGCGGTTTCAAAAACTTCAATGAAGGCATGGCCGATGATCTTCCTCTTTTCTTCGGGATCAATCTTGCCTTTTAATCGGTTGAGGAAAATATTTTGCGCGCTTGCCACATGAAGATTTTTGAATCCCTGCTTGCGGAGGGTTCGCGCAACGGCCACTACCTCGTCCTTCCGCAGCAAACCGGTGTCCACAAAGATCGCATGCAGCTGGGAACCGATGGCACGGTAGAGAAGGGTTGCCGAAACGAGCGAATCCACGCCGCCCGATATGCCGATGGCGACATGGTCACTCCCCACGAGTTCGCGGAGCGAATGCTGAAGCGCAGACGCCACCGTGCCGATTTTCCAGTCCTTTGGCGCTTTGCATATGCGGAAAAGAAAATTGGAAAGTATTTGCCTGCCGTGTTGCGTGTGAGTCACTTCGGGATGGAATTGGATAGCAAAAAGTTTCTTTGCGTTATTCGCCATGCCCGCGTAGCGGCAGCCCGGTGTCGCGGCAACGGGAACAAAGCCGCGTGGCAGTCGTGCGACCTGATCGCCGTGCGAGAACCAGACTAATTCTTTCTTTTCCAAACCGGTAAATAACGGGCTGTGAAATGTGGTCACAATTTCTTTTCCGTATTCCCGCCGTTTGCCTTTTGCCACCCGGCCGCCTAACATGTGCGCCATCACCTGCTCGCCGTAGCAGATACCGAGCACGGGAATCCCCAAATCAAAAACGCCCTTCGCGGGGCGCGGACTTCCTTTTGCAAGCACCGATGCCGGACTGCCGGACAGGATGATGCCGCTCGGATTAAGCGACCGTATCTGCGCAAGCGATGCGTTGAACGGCAATATCTCCGCTTTCACGCCGAGCTCGCGGACCCGCCGCGCGATGAGATGGGCAAACTGGCTGCCGAAATTAAGAACGATGATCATAATTTATGTTTTCAGCGCAATTACAAGGTCCGATACATTTGAGCCGGTGTCGCCGGTCGTGAGATAATTGCCGATCTTTTCAAAAAGACCATAGGTGTCATTGTTGGCAAGGAATTGTTCAGGGTCAACGCCGGCGTCCGCGATCGCCTTTTTGGTAATGGTATCACAAATTGCGCCGGCGAAAGGACCATGATCGCGGCCGTCCGAAGCGAGAGAAAGAATTTCCTCGCCGGCGCGTATGAAGCGGAGCGCGGAAGCCACGAGTTCAAGGTTTCGCCCGCCGCTTCCCGTCCCGCGGACGGTGACGGTGGTCTCGCCGCCCCAGAGAAGCACTGATTTTGCGGGTGCCGCATGAAGGGTTTCTGCGATAGTCCGGCCCGCTTCCGATGCCTCTCCGGTCAGTTCGCTCCCGCGGATCTCCGCGCGGAAACCGAGTTTCTCCGCGGCTACGCACATCGCGCGAAGCGCACGGACATTGGACACGGCAAGGATATTGGTAACCCGTGCGAAATATTTGTCTTCCTTCGGCGTTTCAGTAAGTTTGGCGGCGAATTTGAACACGTTAAATTTTGCAAGCGCCTTTTCCGCATCCTCAATCGTCGTCGCGTCCTTTATGGTCGGGCCGGAAGCGATGGACGAAATGTCATTTCCAGGTACGTCACTGAAAACGAGAGAGATGACGCGAGCGGGATATGCATATTTTGCAAGATAGCCGCCGCGCGCAAGCGACAGATGCTTCCGCACCACGTTCATTTCTTGGATGGTCGCGCCGGCGTTCGTAAGCGCTTTGAAAATATCAATCTCACTTCGGTCGGTTTTGTCTTGCGGCAAAAAAAGCAGCGTGGAACCGCCGCCGGAGATTACGAAAATGACAAGGTCGCGTTCGGTGAGTCTTGCAAGTGTCTGAACGATCGCTTCTGCAGCGCGAAGATTTTCATCCGAAGGCAAGGGATGGGTGCCGCAGAACGTTTTGAGCCGCGAGGAGGGCGGGGCAGAGGCCGGGCGGGTCTTCACATCCAAGACAACGCCGCGGGCGATCCGATCGCCGAGTACTTCTTCAGCTACGAGCGAAGTTTCTACCGCGCACTTGCCAACAGCGATAAACACAAGATGCTCGATCTCTCTGAGATCAATTGTTTCGCTTCCCGCCACGAGTGTTTCGCCGTCAACTCGCAGCATTTCTCGCATCACCCGTGTCGTATCAATCGCCGTGAGGCTAGCATCCGCGATCGTAAGCAGCGCCCGCCGCGCATCGGAAACCGCGAGTTGTTCAAAATTTTGTATCTTCAAGATGTTTCCATTATATCACTTCCCGCCGTTCTCCGGCGTCGTTTGTTTTTCCTTCACGGCTTTCAACATCCCATTCTCGGAGAAGATCTCTACCGTGCCGTCCAAGTCAGTGCGGAAGACCTGTGCATACGTTGACGATGCAAGCCGTGAGAGCGCCTCCTTTGAGGGGTGGCCGTAAACGTTTTTCGCCCCGACGCCGATCACGGCCGCTTTCGGGTCCACGGTGCGCAGGAACGCGCTCCCCGACGCATATTTTGAGCCATGGTGGGCAACCTTCAGGATGTCCGCCCGCACGTCAACGCCATTTTTTAGAAGATAATTCTCCACACTAAAAGGAGCGTCGCCGGTGAGGAGGGTCCGAAATGCATCCGTGCCTCCCGGATCCGCACGCACGAGCTCCACCAAACTGGTATCGTTCGTTTCCGCACTTTGAGCGAACGCGCCATCCGGAGAAAGTATGTCAATCACGTTTGTCCCGCAATGAATGCGGTCCCCCGCCCCGAGCGTGACGAGTGGAATACGTTTTGCATCTATCTTCTCCATAAGCTGCTGCCAGGCGTCGCTTGCGCCATCACGGCCGTTATAAATGAACGCACCAATCTCATAGCGGTCCAGAATATCCAGATAACCGGCGAAATGGTCAGAATCCGGATGCGAAATGATTGCAATGTCTATATACCGGTCATTCTGCGGCAGCACCTTCTCCAGTGCGTCAATCACGGCGCTCGTCTGTCCCGCCTTCGGACCGGCATCGGTCATTATTTTTGCGCCGCTGGGAAAAACAACAAGCTCGCTGTCGCCCTGCCCGACGTCCAAAAAATACTCATGCGTGGAGGCGGAGGTTGGAGCGACGCCGCTCGCGGAAAAAATAAGCAGCCAAAGGTAGCCATCCACGGCGACGAGCGACGTCAGGATGATGAGCACGAGCGTATCAAACTTCTTGAGTGCGGCGACGAGCGCGGCCATAGGAAAATATAAAAATCGCGATAATAAGGTAATAGAGCGCGATCGCGAACGCGGAATTGAGCGGCAAGGGCACCGGGACCGCGAGCGCGGCGAAAAGCCGCATTACGAAGAGCTGGTAGGCAAGGATGAGTCCCACAAGCTTTGCAGCGAAGAAGATAAGATGATGTGAGACAAAGCCGAGCAGGGCAAAGAGCGCGCCGAAAAACATTGTGAGCGGCACGGTGGAAAGAATGAGAATATTTGCCAGAATCGCCACAAGCGAAAAGCGTCCGAAACTATTAATAAGCACGGGCATGACCATGAGCTGTGCGGAGAGCGTCGTCGCAGCATTTTCCTTCCAATCAAAGAGGCTGCCGTCCGAGTCCTCGCGGTAGCGCAGCAATCTTTTGAGCGGCGGGCCGAGATAGACGATGCCGGCCAAACTTAAAAAGGAGAGTATGAAGCCGACGTTTCCCGTGAGCACCGAGGGATCCAAAAGCGCCATGAAAGCGGCGGTGAAAACGATCGCGTTCCGCATGCTGTATTCCTCCCCCATCTCTCGCGCGACAAGGGCGAGAAATCCCATAATCGCTGCGCGCACTGCCGACGCCTGCAGGCCCACCATGAACATGAAAAGCACAAGCGCGACGACCGCCGCGAAAAACGTCGCGCGCCGCGAGAAAAACCGTTTGAAAAGATCCCGCGCGGCGACGATTACGATCGTGATGTTGTATCCCGACACCGCAACAAGGTGCGTCGTGCCCGAGAGCGCCATCGCGTCTTTCAATTCCTTCTTAAAGTACACTTTGGAACCGAACGCGATCCCGCCCAAAAGCGCTGCCTGATCCTCGGGCAACACTTCGCGGTATTTCGCGAGGATCGCGAGCTTCAGCTCAAGCATCCGCTCGCGCAGCCAAAAGCCGCGATGTGTGGCGAGTACGGCTATGTTTTTCGGCGAGAATACTACCGGATCGCTGCCTGCCGCTTCCGATGGCACGATCGTTCCCGTGACGGAGAGAATCTCGCCATACGGAAAATCACTTTCGGGCGGCGCCATGATCTTCACCGTGCCCGCATAGGGCGGCTCCGCCTCCGCGGTGACGATAAGAAATTTCTCGGACGGCTGCGGTTCGTCCGAAACGAAGGCTTGGAACGTAGTGAGCGTCTCGAACGGCAATTTCATTTTCGCCTCCTCCAGGCGAAAGAAAAAATGATAATAAAGCGCTCCCAAAACAGCCGCACAGAGAAAGATCGCGCACTCTTTCCAAAGCTGCCGCTTATACAATATCGCCGCGACGCCGCCCAAGAGCGTGGCAGCAAAGAAAATAAAGAAATGCCAGCCAACGCCCGCCACGAAAATCCCCGCAAGAAAAAGCAGCGCGATGCCGAACGCCATGTCCGCCGGGTGGAGAGAAAACGTCATCCCCGCATTGTAGGACGACGGGGATTAAATCAGGATTAACAGGATTAAACGGTATTTATACCACCTCCGCCTGATAGCACTGTTCGCAGTAGATGATCTCGGGGCGGTCGGGCGCATATGAGGTCTCAAACTCATTGGGACAATGTTCTGCGCCGTGGAAATGATCGGTGGTATTCAAATAAATGTTGGCTTCTGACTTTGTGCCTGCACATCGGCACCTGCGATGCCAAAGTTTTAAGGGATTCCTCTCGCAAAGGCGGGCATGGTGACGGCAATTGAAGCATAGTCGTGGAAGCGCCACGCCCAGATTTCTGTGTAGTCGAAGCTCGTCGGGGATAATGCGGAACGCAGCAGTGCATTGGTCATCACATTTTCCTCCGTGATTGCAGCCAATTACTTCCTTGGTAATCGAATCTTTCACCCTATCAAGGTCGTCGGGAAGTTGTGCGGCCTGTATGCTAATTACATAGTCTCTCTCAGAAGATTCCCGCCATTGAAATCCCAGTGCTCGCGCCTCTTTTTGTGTCATTCTTACCAAATCGTGTGCGACGGTTTCATTGTAGCCGAAAGTGGACAATTCGGGCGGGAAAAACTCTCCATAGGCATATGCTAGGCCCCGACCATCACGATACGGTTGGGCGTGCATGTGTGCAATGATTTTGGGAATGAGTGATTCATATTCTTCTTTTGAATATTGCCGGTTCAATATGCAATACTGTTTCTTCCGCAATCCGACACAGCCGAATAAATTGTTGGAATTATAACAATTCATGGAATAGGCAACATCGTGCGAATCATAGACAACACTCGAAAACAAGATTCGTGAGCCTCGGACCTCGTCAAACGTTTCATACACAAGCTCTGAAACATCTCCGACGCCGTTTGCGTCGTAGGAATCTTTAATGACAAATCCTCCCCAATTACAGAACTTGCATTCTTCGGCCTTGACGAAGTCAAAACAATCCCTGCAATGTTTGCATTGAGAGAGATTGTCGCCAGTGGAATCCACCGTGGAAATAAGAGTTGCGTGCCTATGGATGGCCCGCGCAGAAAGTTCGCGAAAGCGCGATGCGGCCCTTTCAATCGCTAAGAAACTCCGCAGATCAAATTGCTTGGATTGCTTGAGAAATTCCTCCTTGGTAAATTGCTTGTTGAACAGGCAGAAGCGCTTGTTGCGCAGATTAGCGCATCCAAAGCAGTCCTGACAATTGTCGCAATCATACAAAAATGCCGAGTTGGTACAGTTTTTGGATCGTATGCTGAAAAGAAGTCTGTACGAATCAGTGCACGCTACATTCCCATAACATAATTCGCCCTTGTTAAGGATATAGCAGTCTGCCGAGTCCTTGCTGTAGGAAACACGATTAGAGTAGAGAACGTGCTCGTTTTCATAGGCAGCGGAAATCATATAGCAATCCTTGCTCTTGTCGTTCACGTTGCAATACTCGCTGTTGACGGCTCGCGCATTGGAAAGAGCAAGGCGCGGCACGCGATTTCTTAAGTCACGCCACTGCGAAAAGAAATCCTTTCCAAAATCATACTGCGCACCGTATGCCAGCGGATCCCACGTGTCGCCCCACCAGTACTCGTAGTCGTATACGGGAGACGTATCGCTCGCATCGTAAATAGAAATGATTTCCTCCGTGTGCCCTGGAGCATTGCACGTGCGGCGGTGAAAGCTGCGTTCGTTTCTATACGATAACCTGCGAATCATCCTGCACTCCGGGCACCACGTCGGCGGCGGGACGGCTATCCGTTTATAGAAATCAAAATCCTCTGGCTCAATTGTAAATTGGCTCTTGCAATTTTGGCAGGTTTTGGTTTCCGCGTTCATGCTTTTTATTTACACCACCTCCGCCCTATAGCACTGGAGGCAATACACCGTTTCCGGCCGGTCGGGAGCATAGGAGGTTTGGAACTCGTTCGGACACGGAACATTGCCGTGGGAATGCTTCGCGGTGTTTTCATAGGTGCCGTTCTCCGATTTCGCGCCAGAGCACTGGCACGCGCGCTTCCAAAGGCGGATTGGTGTTCTCTGTTTGAGCCGCTCGTAATGGCGGCAGTTGGGGCAAAGCCGGGGCAAAGGAATATCGTGAGCGCGATAGAATTGAAGCTCGTCGGGAACGAGGCGGAATGCGGTCGTGCACTGATCGTTGCACTTCCCTCCGTGTGCGCAGGCGATCACCTGTTTCAGAATGTCATCATCCACGTGGACGATGCTGTCCGCGAGCCATTCGGAAGTCACCGTCGTCGCGTAGCTCCGCATGTCTTCCTCTTTCCACCGATATCCTTCTCTGAGCGCTTGCTCCTTTGTTTTGGGGGCATATTCCTGTGCGATCGTTTCATTATAGGCGAACGGTAGTATGTCCGACGGGAAAAATTCTCCGTAGCCGTTCTTTCTCCCTTTGGAATCCACGTACGGCTGTACCTTCATGTGTTCAACCACTTTCGGCAACAGCGCTTCGTACTCCTGCTTTGAATATTGTTTGTTCAAAATGCAGTACTGCTTTTTCTTCATTCCCACGCATCCGAAAAGGTCGGACGAGGAATGGCAATTCGTGCAATACTGCGCGCAAATGAGGGAATCCCACGATTCGTTGGAAAAGAAAACTGACGAGCATTGCCGCCCGATGCTGGAGGATTCGTAGATAAGCTCGCACGCTTTCCCCCAATAGGTATAGTCCATGACATCCTTGGACTCCATGACGCCGAAAAGATATCTCCCCTCCTCCACGTTGTCGCAATTGAATCCGGCAAAAACGTTCTTGGAATTCTCTATCCAGTTTCCCGAAGAATCCGTCGTATGATATTCCACAAGCGCCGGAACGAGACGGTCCCGAGCGCCTTCCTCCATCCTCTTCTTTATTTCCGCAACTTTCGCAGCACCGCCCAGCCCAAGTCCCGCAATCTTCTTTTGGTATTCTCCTTTGGAATATTGCTCGTTAAAGATACAGTACTGTTTGTTTCGCAGGTTGACGCATCCGAAACAGTCGCTCACGTTCCGACAATTGACGAGGAAATACGAATCGCGGCAGTCGCTGCACTCCTTTGAATATTTGAGGTTCGCGCATTGATAGCAGTCCACGCAGTCATAGCATCGCTCGCTCTTTCTCACATTGAGACAATCCATGGAATCCTTTGAATCCCAGAAGGAGTAACCGTAGAGGCAATTCTCGTTGTTGGCGCTCGCGAAAATAAGGTAGCAATTTTTGAGGTCGCTCACGCGGTTCGTATAGGGGCTCTCCACCATCATTCCTTGTTGGACGATCCCCATCCGCGGTACCGCATTATATACTTCTGCATACTGCGCAAAGAACGGGCGCGAGAAATCATATGTTCTTCCATATTGTGCGGCATCCCACGTATCGCTCCACCAGCAGTCAAAGCAATACACTTTGAACGGCGAATCCGCCGAATAGACCACGATCTTTTCCTTTCCGCACAGATCGCACTTCCGCTTGTAAAGCGTGCGCTCGTTGCGCATGAGAAGCCGCCGCACGAAGCGACACTGCGGACACCATGTCGGCGGCGGGACTTTGATCTTTTCATAGAATGTGAAATCCTCCGGCTCAATGGCGAACGAAGATTTGCAATTCTGGCAAACCCGGGTTTTCTGATCCATGCCTTTTATTCTAGCAGAATGGGGGCGAACGTCTCTTAATGTTTCCCGCGGCGCCACTCGGCGATCTTTTTATGGTCGCCGGACAGGAGCACTTTCGGCACGCGCCATGCTTGCACTTTCCCCTTTCTCCGCGCGGCGCCTGCCTTTGCACCACCTATCGCGCCGGACTTCCCTGCCACAAAAGCCTCTGGGCGGGTGTATGTTGGATAGGAACCTTTGAAATCCTCCAGCGATTCCTGTTTTCCCAAAAAACCGGGAATGAACCGACATACGGATTCCATAAGGACGAGCGCGGGGAGTTCGCCGCCGGAGAGCACGTAATCCCCTATTGAAATTTCTTCGTCCGCAACGTATTGCGCCACCCGCTCGTCCACGCCTTCGTAGCGGCCGCAGATTAAAACGAGCTCGTCGTAGCGCGCGAGCCGCCGCGAAACTTTCGCGTCCAGCTTTTTTCCGCGGAGCGAGAACAAAATGACCCGCCGCTTGCGCGGAGCTATGCGAGGTTTTCGCGCAATTGCCTGAACTGCTTTATAGATCGGTTCTACCTTTAAGACCATCCCGGGCCCGCCGCCGAACGGCCGGTCATCCACTTTGTGGTGCTTGTCGGTCGTGAAATCGCGCAGATTGTGCGGCGTAATTTTAATGAGCTCCTTCGCCTGTGCTTTTTTCAAAAAAGATTCCTTGAGATAGGAATCAAAGATGTTGGGGAAAATCGTAAGGATGTGGAACCGCACGTTATGCTTCGCGGATGCGGTACCTCCCGTCGGGCAGCCGCTCAAAGAAACTGCGATTCTGCAAATTAATGAGGATCGTATTCGGCTTGAAGAAACGCTGTTTGTTCACATGCGTCACGACGTCAGTCGGGCGGAGCGGACCTGCGCTCGCGAGAACTTTCGCGATCACCTCGCGCGCGGTGCCCGGCTCATAGCCGTGTTCGCGAAGACCGTACATGCCACGGCCGACCAAAACGAATCGATCGTCCTTGATCAGCTCGTTGTGCACGGTCGGCGCGAGCGCTTCCTGCTCGTCAAAGTTCACCTTGTTGATGTGGCGCGCGATATCTTCAAAGTGCAACGGCTCACCGTGTTTCTTCAGAACGAGATAGATCTTGTCGCGCACGGTCGTCGGCTGAATCTCCGCCCAATCGCGAAGGCCCATGTCGCCATACGGATTTTTGTGGATGTATTTTGCCACGCTCAAATAATTTTCCGCCACGGCGTCGCCGACTGCCTTTGTTTTCACAAAACTCGCGAGCTGGGTCGCGTACGTCCCGCCGAGTATTTTTTCCTTGTGCGCGTTCAGAAAATTCACCCATCCCTCCACGAATGCCTTGGTCTCTTTAAGCTCCTTGTCACCCGCATAATAAAATGGGACAAAATCGTCATCTTCGTGATACACCTTGAACGCACCCGAAACCGTGGCAAGGAAATCAAGCTGGCTTTCGCGCACTCCCTTCGCGAGCGTTGCCGCATACTGGAGCACGTCGGATTTCCTTGCCGCACCGCCGCGGGTCGCAAGATACTTCTTCACTTTGTCCAAGAACGCCGTTGCGTCGGAACTCTTCAGGACGTTCGCTTTTGCAAGCGTGATACCGCTTGATTCTATCTGCCGCACGCGCTCCCGCGTTACCTTCAGCCGATCGCCGATCGCGGCCAGGGTTTCCCCCTGCTCCTCATCCTCTTTTGCCAAGCCAAAGCGGGCCTCAAGCACCTCTTTTTGGCGGGGCTTTAGGCTTGCAAGCGCCACATCAACAATTTTCGCCGCTGAAGTCATTAGGGTTATTATAACTTATCAGTACTTTTTTAGCAAGTATGTCAATCCACACCCCTCGGTTTCAAAAGAACGAGGGCGGGACTGGCGATAAAGATGGAAGAATAGATGCCGGTGGTCACTCCCACGAGAAGAGTAAGAATAAAGTATTGAAGGTCCGCGGGGCCCACGAAATAGAGCGCGAGAAGCACGAGAATCAGCGTGAGAGACGTATTTATGGATCGCGCAAGCGTCTGGTTCACGCTGTCATTTACGATGGTGGTGAAATTGGATTTCCCGCGGTGCGTGATCAGGTTTTCGCGGATGCGGTCAAACACGACGATGGTGTCATGCACCGAAAAACCCATGACAACGAGCAGCGCCACGATGAAATTCGTATCAATTTCCACGCCCTTAAAACGTCCGAGCACCGCAAGCAATCCCGCCGGAATGGAAACATCGTGGAAGAGCGTGAGAAGCGTGACCCATCCGTACTTCCACGAGCTCACCGGCCGTGATGCTTTCCGGAACGCGAAGGCAATATAGAGCGAGATGCCGACAAGGACGAGCCCGATCGCAATGAGCGCATTTTTCTTCAAGCTCGCGCCGACCGTAGGGCCGATGGACGAGAAACTCAACTCGGTGAACGACGGCCACTTACTTTGCAGCATGCCCAAATACCGCTCGTGGGCCGCTTCGTCCACGATATTGAAACGCGCGATGAAGGATTGGTTCGTGGTGTCAAGCGTTATCTCCGCGCCGTTGATCTTCAAGTCGTTCGCAAAAAAGTCCTGCATGTCGGAAAGCGACGGCTGGCTCGCAGGAATTTTAAATTCCCACAGGGAGCCACCCAAGAATTCCGCACTTTGCTTGAAACCGTAAACCGCGATGGCCAAAAGCGCCAAGCCGACAAGAACGCCTGACAGCGTAAACCAAATTTTTTTGCGGCCGACAATGTTCAGCATGTTAGGCGGCGGCAGGTTTGGGCGACGGAGATGACCGCGATGGCTTCGCGTCCTTCAAAAATGCGCGCAGGAAGAGGCGCGTGGTCGTGATGGCGCTGAACAAGCTTACGATAACGCCGAGAAGGAGCGTCAACGCAAAGCCCTGCACGAAACTGGAGGTGAAATAATACAGGATGACCGCAGTGATGATGGTGGACGTGTTGGAGTCTCGGATGGACGGCCACGCGCGCCGGAATCCTTCTTCTATGGCGGACGATTTCGGCAGTCCCCTCTTTAATTCTTCTTTAATACGCTCAAAAATAAGGATGTTCGCATCTACCGCCATGCCGATCGTAAGGATAAAGCCCGCGAGCCCGGACAAGCTTAGGGTAATGGGAATGATCTTGAAAACTCCGAGCGTGAGCGCAATGTAAATGATGAGCGCAAATGCGGCGAAAAGGCCGAGCAACCGGTAGTAAAAAAGCATGAAAAGAATAACAAGGAGCGTTCCCGCGATGCCCGCCACGATCACCTTCCGCAGCGAATCGGCGCCGAGCGTGGGGCTTACCGTCTGTTGGTTAATGAGCGTGATAGGCGCGGGCAGTGCGCCGGCATTGAACCGTTCCACGAGCGTGCGGGCGCTATCCACCGTAAAGTTACCGCTGATGACCGCCTTGCCGTTCGGAATGGCTTCCTGCACTACAGGCGCCTCAATCAAGTTGTTGTCCAAAAAAATTGCGAGCGGTTTTCCAACGTTCGCTGCGGTGATCTTCGCAAAGATCTGCGTGCCTTCGGTGTTGAATGTAACTTGTACCTCCGGCGCGCCGGTCGTCTGGTTGAAATTCAACTGTGCGCCCGTCACGTATTCGCCGGTAAGGTTCGTATACACGTACTGGGTGCTTGTGCCGCTTCCTTCCACCTCGCGGAAATCCAAAAGCGGCGTCTGGCCGATCTGGCTGATCGCGTCGCTTACGTTCTTCACGCCCGCAAGGTCAACGATAAGCTGCGCCTGGTTCCCCGTCTGCGCGGTATATACTTGCGGTTCGCTCACACCGAATAGGTTCACGCGTTTTTCAATCACGTCGCGGAGCCCCTGCACGACGGAATCCTGATCCGTCGCCGCAACTTTTGAAAGATCAATTTGATAAACCAAATGGCTGCCTCCCACGAGGTCCAACCCCAAATGCCACGGCTGCCACTGCGAGCCAATCCACTTCGGATACACAAAAGCTCCCGCCGCGATCGCGACGAGAACGATAATCGTCAAAAAAAGGCCCGGATGCCGCCTCATTGAGAATTATGGTAACAGATCCAATTAGAAGATGCAACATGTGCTACAAATGTCACCTTGACAAATTACCTATGTATCTTGTATAATGTACTCGCTTTTTGAGAACTGAATATTGCTGTGATTCGGGCAACCGTTCGGTTCTCGGAAAAAATCTTCTGAGGAGGCGCTCATGCGCAAATTTGAGGTTTTCGTTCTATTGTCGCTTTCGGTGGTCATGCTGATGACGCCGGCAATAATCGCACAACAACCCCAACCCGCGGCATATGTGGCCGTCGGGTCAACTGATGGGGGCTACTACACGTTCGCTCCACTGACGGGGATTGACTGCTTGTGGCGCGTCGGAGGGCCGGATTGGGAGCAGATCTATAACACTCCCCAAAACACGTTTCTCCGCGAACAAGGGCGGCGGTATGTAAGGGAGGGGGTCACATACGTTCTTGTGCGCCCCACTGAACGAATCTTTGTTCCTCCCGGCGTTCACACCAGGGTGGAATTGGAACCTCTTCCAACACAGGCAGAGGTGCAACCTCTGCCATCGCCTTTGCCAGTTCAACCGCAACCGCCATCTCGCTCAAAGTTACCATGGGTAGCGGCGTTAGCAATGGCAATGGCGGGACTCACTTTCTTGCTCGGCAGAATAGTAATTGTGCGTCGCCGCCGGGCTATGGAAAAGGAACAACGAGATCGTGAACGCGAAGCACGGCTCGCGGATCCCGAGACCAGCGGTCCGCCGTTCATCTCCGGTGGCCTTGACGCAGTGCCGCCTGCTCGCCGCTATTATGTTTGTGAAAAGCGGGCACAGGAGGTACTCGCATGGGCAACCAACACGTTGTCGTCGATATGGAAAGTCGTCCCGCCGATGGTGAAAGGGAGACTCTTCGGAATCGGCGCTGTCATGTACAACGACGGCGCAAGTCCCCAAGAGAAACGCTTTACCTGGGAAGTCGCGTACCGCGTCACTCTAGAGCACCGCACGTCCGGGACGAATGAAGTCTGTTTTGTCCTGTGGGCGTGCGCCAACGGTTGTTTCCGGGGAAGAATCGCGGGCGAGGAATTACAGTTCGTCGAGGACAGCGATGAAGCCACTGACCTCAACTCCCCAGTTGTTGCCGCGACTGCCGAGGAGGTATCTCGTTTCGGCAGCACCATTTACAACCCAACCCGTGATCGAATGGCTGAAGTAGCAGGCCACATGGGTACACTGAAAGGGAAGTTGGTGGCGGAAGTTCTAGAAGGTGTCGCCAAGGCCAGAAACGGCGGGCGGCCCCTCTGGCACCCAAGCCCGCTGGCCTAATGAATCACAACAAAAATAATCGACCCGGTCAGTCTGTCCTCCCGACAGACTGACCAACACCCGAGATCGGTAGCGATTTGCTAGTGGCCTCGGGTGTTTTCTAACTCAATGGCAATCCTATTCAGTGCAGGGGCCTGGACGATGTTCGAACCTGCCTCTTGATAATCCAGAGATAATAAAAAGGCCCAGGGTCGGCCGTTATTTCGACTTCTTTGCGTAGTACCAATGGTGCACACACGCGGCGACATATCCAATCCAGATACCGCAGATAACCGAGAAAATATCGTGGAACGTGGCGGCGGAGGCGAG